>Ga0066789_10000032_pt1 | contig 36204 bp, 36 predicted proteins | sample OrgsoiDNA2013049_FD_70960 | JGI IMG/M metagenome (GOLD analysis project Ga0066789, IMG submission 70960) | Permafrost soil microbial communities from the Arctic, to analyse light accelerated degradation of dissolved organic matter (DOM) -... | ecosystem: Environmental > Terrestrial > Soil >...
GGTTAAGAGCCTGCTGGAGCAGGAGGGTCGCGACGACCTTCGCCTTCGCGTGGGCGTGCAGCCCGGTGGCTGCTCAGGCTTGGTCTACCAGCTCTACTTCGACGAACGCACCCTCGACGGTGATTTGGTCGTCGACTTCGGCTCTGTCGAGGTCGTCATCGACCGGATGAGTGCGCCCTACCTCGACGGGGCGTCGATCGACTTCGCCGACACCATCGAGAAGCAGGGCTTCACCATTGACAACCCCAACGCGGGCAGCTCCTGCGCCTGCGGCGACTCGTTCAGCTGAGCTGATCCGAAGGGGTCAGCCCGACTGACCTGTGGCCGCCATACCCGCACCGAGCGGGCATGGCGGCCACAGCACGTTCAGGGGGTGGGCGAGGCCTGCCACCATCGCCACCGGGTCGGCCGTATCGCGACGACAGGTCCCGTGGGAGGCTGGCTGAGGTACTGCTGGTACTTGTGGGTCAGTGCTTCCAGCCCGATCCGTGCCTCCTGGGAGTCGGCCGTCAGGATCAGAGCCGAGCCGTCGAGGCGGACCCACCACAAGAGCGACCAGTCGTCGTGGTACTCGTCGATGAGCAGACTCGCCCGGCCGGTCGCGGCCACGTTGGCCAGTCTTTGCAGAGCCGTGGTGGTCTTGGGTTTGCTGTCGACCGCGGTGTAGACGACATCAGCGGCCAGCGCGAAGACCACGGGCACCACGTGTGGCCCACCCTGCGCGGTGACGGTGGCCAGTCGGCCCACGCGGGCTGCCGCGAGCATGCGCCGAGCATGGTCCTGGTCCATCACCACATCGTGCCGCTAGTCCCGCCGGCTCGGGGTCATGAGTGGCAAAGTGGCGATAACTGACGCCGCAAGCGCCGACAAACTCACCCGTGGTGCATTGACAACTGAGCTGCGACAGGTGGCTAGGCGCCGTAGGCCGCGAGGCCGTCGATCAGGGCGGACGCATCCTCGGGCACGTCGATCGGGCCGAAGCTGGAGGCCACCCATGGCCGGGGCTGTGCCACGTCCACGTCGATCTCCCGACTGTCCGCCGCCAACTCGGCCAGGCTGCCCTCGTCGAGGCCGTCTCGGGGACCGGGAGAACTCATCGAAGTGGTCATGAACTCAGCCTATTTCGCCGGCGGAACAAGAGAAACCGATACCGCGCAGTAACACTGACCAGTAACAACAACTCGTGCTCACGTTGTGAGGCTGCCTTGCCTGCAAGCCACTGGACGAGCGACGGCACCCACGCAATCGGTGCTGTCGGCCACGTCGGACGCGGCGGGTGGGCCCCCACAGGGTAGGTTGCCCGGGTGCGTATCGCTCTGACCGGATCCATTGCCACCGACCACCTGATGACCTACAAGGGTCGGTTCGCCGACTCCCTGGTCGTTGACCAGCTGGACAAGATCGCCGTTTCCTTCCTGGTCGAGGACCTTCAGATCCGCCGCGGGGGAGTTGCCGCCAACATCGCGTTCGGCATGGCCAACCTCGGGCAGCAACCGATCCTGGTGGGAGCTGCCGGCACGGACTTCGTCGACTACAGGTCCTGGCTGGAGCGTCACGGTGTCGACTGCGAGTCCGTGCACATCTCCGAGACCCGCCATACGGCCCGATTCGTGTGCACCACCGATGACCAGATGGCTCAGATCGCCAGCTTCTACGCCGGTGCCATGAGCGAGGCCCGCGAGATTGAGCTGGGCCCCGTCGCCGCGCGGGTCGGGGGACTGGATCTTGTCGTCATCAGCTCCAACGACCCGGAGGCGATGCTGCGTCACACGCAGGAGTGCCGAACTCGCGCGATCCCTTTCGCCGCCGATCCATCCCAGCAGCTGGCCTTCATGGACGGCGAGTCGATCCGTGAGCTGATCGACGGGGCGACCTACCTGTTCACCAACGAGTACGAAGCGGCGCTGACCGAGCGGAAGACCGGTTGGAACAGCGAAGAGATCGCCGAGCGAGTTGAGACTCGGGTCATCACCAAGGGCAAGAACGGTGCCCGCATCACCACCCGTGGCCAGCCTCCGATCGAGGTCACGGTGGCACGCGAGCTGCGCAAGGCCGACCCGACCGGCGTGGGCGACGCTTTCCGTGCCGGCTTCCTCACCGGGCTGGCCTGGGGGCTGGCTCACGAACGTTCGGCGCAGACCGGCTCCATGCTGGCGACCTATGTGGTGGAGACTGTCGGCACGCAGGAGTACGAGCTGGGCCGTCGGCGGTTCCTCGAGCGGTTCGCGCAGGCTTACGGTGCGGAGGCCTGCGCCGAGATCGAGCCTCACCTCACCTGTCTGCGCCCCTGACCGGTTGTCCTGATCCGCATGCCGATCGAGCCCTCTTCCTCACGCTGGCAGCTGGACCTGGACCGGGCAACCCCCAAGGACGACCTTGTGGGCATCGGTGCCGATCTCGAACCCGGCACGCTGCTGGCGGCCTATCGCACCGGGTTGTTCCCGATGGGCCTGGGCGAGCACGGCGCGGCGCCGGTGGGATGGTGGTCGCCGGACCCGCGTGGTGTGTTGCTGCCCGGCCGCATCAGGATCAGCCGTTCGCTGCGGAAGTCGTTGCGTTATTTCGATATCCGTGTTGACACGGCCTTCGCGGAAGTCATGGCGGGCTGTGCTGACCCCCGCCGGGAGGGACGCTGGATCACCCCCGAGATCACCGCCGCATACGTGCGTCTGTACGAGCTGGGATGGGCCCACTCGGTTGAAGCATGGTGCGACGGTGAGCTGCTCGGTGGCCTCTACGGACTGGCCCTCGGTGGGCTCTTCGCGGGGGAGTCGATGTTCCATCGCGCGACCGACGCGTCAAAGTGCGCGCTGGTGGGCCTTGCTGACCTGGTGTTCTCCGACCGCGACCCACGCCGGATCATCGATGTCCAGTGGGCCACCCCGCATCTGGCGAGCCTGGGGATCACACAGATCCCGCGCGCTGACTACATTGCCCGGCTCCAGCGCTCGCTTCCGCTGCCGGTTCCGGCCGCTTTCGAAGACTGAGGCAGGACCAGCACGACGAAGCGCAGGTATGCCCGGTGGGCAGCGTCAGCCGACGGTGTGTCCGTTGCGGACATCTCGGACATCTCGGACATTTCGTGGCCGCGCATTCGGCACCATGCGGGGATGTCGTGGCGAGCGGCCGGATCGCTGGCCAGCACGATGATCCGGGTGCCGGCAGGCGCGTCCCGGGCGGCCGCGGCGAGGCGGATTACCGGCATCGGGCAGCGGAGCCCACGTGCGTCGATCTCGATCGAGTTCACAGGCCGGTGGCTCCAAGGTGGGCTCGTACGGCGGCGACTGCGTCGGGCAGCTCGGCGATGAACCGGTTGACATCGTCCTGCAGCGTCGGGGCGATCGCGTTCAACGGCAACGTGATCCGAACATTTCCTCCGGTGAGCACCCCCATCGCGGCCAGCACGTGACTTGGCTCGAGCGTGCTCGAGGTGCAGGCCGAGCCCGAACCAACGGCAAAACCTCGGCGGTCGAGCTCGATCACCAGCGCCTCGCCGTCGACATAGAGCAGCGAGAAGGTCAGAACGTGCGGGAGCCGGTCGCGGGCGTCACCCACGACATCCACGTCAGCCAGGTTGCCTGCCGCCGCGCGCAGCCGACCGACGATGGCTGAGGATAGGGCGCTGTGGTCAGCACGGGTGGCCTCGGTCTGTCGCCACGCCTCTGCCGCGGCCAAAGCGATCGCGACTACCGGCTCGACGTCGGTGCGACCGTGCTCGACCTCGGCGTCCGGGCCAGGGCGGCGCCAGCGCGTTCGTTCGGGCACGACCAGCACTCCCAGACCGCTGGGGCCACCCCACGACCGGGCGTCCCCGGCCAGGACGTCGAAGTGCTCAGGTACCGCGTCACGCCCCAGGGATGCCATGGCATCCACCAGCAGTGGGATGGCGTGTGTCCGGCACAGCTCGTGTGCCCGCTCGAGCGGCTGGCGGGTGCCGATTTCCCCGTTGGCGGACTGAACCGCGGCAAGGACCGTGCCGGGGAGGGCAACGGCCTGTGCCAAGGCTGACAGGTCGACCCGTCCCATCCGGTCCACAGGCACCTCTGCGAACAGCGATGCATCTTCGGCGGCAGCGGCGTGGTAACGACCGGTGGTCAGGATCGCGGAGTGCTCGACCGCGGTGGCGACCATGCGCGCGCCTCGGCGTCGGCCGGCAAACCGCAGCCCCTCCAGCGCGGCACGAAGCGCCGCCTGGCCTCCGGGCAGGAACGAGACCTCAGCAGGGCGTACACCCAGCCCTTCGGCCAGCACTTCGCGCGCCTGGTCCAGCAGAGCCCGCGCCGCACGACCCTCGGCGTACAGCCGTCGCGGGTCGGCCCAACCCGCGTCCAGGGCAGCCATCAGGGTCGCTCTGGCGGTGGGGAGCATCGGCGCGCTCGCGGCGTCGAGCAGAACGCGAGGCCGCCTCGCCGGCACATCGTCAATTCCGTGTTGCGCCACGCCCCGACGTTAGTCCAATCTGAGCGGCTCAAACCTTGACGCCATAGTAGGGTTCTGCCGTTGGCTGGTCACTGACTATCGGAAGGTGCACACCTTGCGTCGGCACGATGACACTTCCGTCCGGATGACGTGGCGGGCACTGACTACCACCGGTCTTGGGCTGACTTGCGCCGTGGCCCTCAGTGGCTGCGGCGAGTCGGTCAGCCGCGGTCTCCTACCTCATGGCGTCACCGACCAGAGCGGCCGGATCACCAGCCTGTGGACTGGCTCGTGGCTGGCCGCCCTCGGTGTCGGTGTGTTGGTCTGGGGACTGATTCTGTGGTGCGTGGTGGCCTACCGTCGCAAGAAGGACGAGGTCGGGCTGCCTGAGCAGCTGCGCTACAACGTGCCGATCGAGATCCTGTACACGGTCGTGCCCCTGTTCATGGTCGCGGTGCTGTTCTTCTACACCGCCCGCGACGAGTCCGCGCTGCTGGACATCTCCAAGAAGCCCGACGTCACGATCAACGTGGTCGCCAAACAGTGGAGCTGGGACTTCAACTACGTCGATGCAGGCACTTTCGAGTCCGGGACCCAGGCTGAGCTGACCGGTGCGCCGGGCGTTGCCGCCACGGCGCCGGCGCTCTACCTGCCCGTGAACAAGCGGGTGGAGTTCGTCCTCACCTCTCGTGATGTCATCCACTCGTTCTGGGTGCCGCAGTTTCTCCAGAAGCTCGACATCATTCCGGGCAAGGTCAACCGGTTCCAGGTCGAGCCCACCGAGATCGGCACCTTCGAGGGCAAGTGTGCCGAGCTGTGTGGGGCCTACCACTCGTCCATGCTGTTCCAGGTCAAGGTCGTGTCGCAGGCCGCCTATGACGCGCACCTGGCGCAGCTCAAGGCAAGGGGCAACCTCGGCATGCTCGACAACTCCCTGAGCCGCGAGAAGATCCAGCCGGGCCAGCAGCAGTACCTGCCCACGGGAGGAAGCAAGTGACGTCCATCGTGAAACCGGCCGTGGTCGTGCGATCTGACCCGCCAACGCGTCGTCGGTCGCCCGGTCAGACGGTGGTCAGGTGGGTCACCACGACCGACCACAAGGTGATCGGCAACCTGTACTTCATCACCTCGTTTGCCTTCTTCATGGTCGGCGGGCTGCTGGCGCTGCTCATCCGGGCCGAGCTGTTTGCCCCGGGTCTGCAGATCGTGGACAACCCCGAGCAGTACAACCAGCTGTTCACCATGCACGGCACCATCATGTTGCTGCTGTTCGCGACGCCGTTGTTCGCCGGATTTGCCAACGCCCTCATGCCGATCCAGATCGGCGCGCCGGATGTTGCGTTTCCGCGGCTGAACATGCTCGCCTACTGGATGTACCTGTTCGGTGGTCTGATCGTGTGCTCGGGGTTCCTTACCCCCGGCGGTCCGGCGGCCTTCGGCTGGTTCGCCTACGCGCCGCTCTCGGACGTGGCCTACAGCCCGGGACTGGGCGGTGACCTGTGGGTCTTCGGTCTGGCGCTGGCTGGTTTCGGGACGATCCTGGGTGCGGTCAACTTCATCACCACGATCATCTGCCTGCGCGCTCCCGGCATGACGATGTTCCGGATGCCGTTGTTCACCTGGACCATCCTGGTCACCTCGATCATGGTCCTGATGGCCTTCCCCGTGCTGGCCTCGGCCCTGCTGGCCCTGGGGGCGGACCGCAGGCTCGGAGCGCACGTGTTCGATCCGAGCAACAGCGGAGCCATGCTCTGGCAGCACCTCTTCTGGTTCTTCGGTCACCCGGAGGTCTACATCATCGCCCTGCCGTTCTTCGGCATCATCAGCGAGATCCTGCCGGTGTTCTCCCGCAAGCCGTTATTTGGCTACAAGGGCATGGTCTTCGCGACGATCGCGATCGCCGCCCTGTCGGTGAGCGTCTGGGCCCATCACATGTACGCGACCGGCCAGGTGCTGCTCCCGTTCTTCGCCATCATGACCATGCTCATAGCGGTGCCGACCGGAGTGAAGTTCTTCAACTGGATCGGCACGATGTGGGGCGGGTCCCTGACCTTCGAGACCCCGATGCTGTGGGCACTGGGCTTCCTGACGACGTTCCTGTTCGGTGGGCTGACCGGGGTCATCTTGTCGAGCCCGCCGCTGGACTTCCACGTCACCGACTCCTACTTCGTGGTGGCGCACTTCCACTACGTGGTGTTCGGCACTGTCGTGTTCGCCATGTTCGCCGGCTTCTACTTCTGGTGGCCCAAGTTCACCGGGCGCATGCTGGACGAGAAACTCGGCAAGATCCACTTCTGGATGCTGTTCATCGGCTTCCACACGACGTTCCTGATCCAGCACCTGCTCGGCATCAGGGGCATGCCGCGTCGGTACGCGGACTACCTGCCCGAGGACGGCTTCACCTGGATGAACCAGGTTTCCAGTGTGGGTGCCTTCCTGCTGGGCGCCTCGACGATTCCCTTCCTGTACAACGTGTGGAAGACGTATCGCACGGCGCCGTTGGTCGAGACCGACGACCCGTGGGGTTATGGGGCGTCACTGGAGTGGGCCACGTCGTGCCCGCCGCCGCGACACAACTTCGTTTCCATCCCACGAATCCGATCCGAGCGTCCGGCGTTCGACCTGCACCACCCCGAGGTCGGCCAGTTCGACGCTCCGGTCGCCGACAGGAACGTCTTGGACACGCTGCTAGGCACCCCTGGTCCCGGACGGACCGGCCGGGGGACGGTGCCGCCTGGCGGGCGCACCGGTGACGACGAGCCGGGTGATGACCCCCGATGAGGGTCGAGTTCAGGCTGTTCGTCGTGATCGGTGTGTTCTTCAGCGTCGTCGGGCTCATCTACGGCATCTTCACCCACTGGAGCGAACCGGTCGGGCCGTTCGGGCTGCTCTTGTGCACCGGAGTGTCGGCCCTGATCGGCTTCTACCTCTGGGAGACCGGCCGCAAGCTGGACCCCCGCCCCGAGGATGACCCGTTGGCACCGATCTCGGCCGCCGAAGGGGAATTCGGGTTCTTCAGCCCCCACAGCTGGTGGCCGTTGGCGCTGGCTGCCTCCGCTGCCGTCGTCTTCCTCGGTTTGGCAGTGGGTTGGTGGCTGGTCATCATCGGCATGTGCCTGGCGGCTCTGGCCACCATCGGCTGGACATACGAGTACTTTCGCGGGGAGAACGCCGTCTAGTACCTCACGCGCTCTCCTCACAGATCCATCGGGTATTCTTAGGGGACGCTCAGCTAGACTGGGGCCTTTCGGGCCTGAGGTTGTTCTTGTTCGTTGATGAAGGCAACCTGCGGGGGCTTTGGGGCGTCCTAATCTGGTCGGCCTCACCAGGGTGCGGCAACCATCGGCCAGACGCCTGCCCCGAGAGTCGGTTTGACGTGGTGAAAACAACAACAAGGTCCCAGCGGGGCTACGCCCTGGTGGCTGCGCTTGTCGCCCTGAGCGTCCTGCTGAGTGCCTGCCAGGGCACTGCAGCTGCAGGTTCGATCTCCAACGGCTCACGGCAGCCCTCACCGTCTACCACGTCCGCGCCCAAGACCACTCCCGCGGTGCTCGACGTCTACCCGGCTGACCTGGCCACCGGAGTCCTGCCCAACGCCCCCGTCAGCGTCAAGGCGTCCTCGGGCACCTTGGGCGCTGTAACCCTCGTGGATGCCAAGGGGGGCAAGATCGCGGGGCAGGCCGCACCGAATGGCACCTGGGGGACCAGCGAGCTGCTGCTTCCTTCCGCGGCATACACCTTCATCATCGCCGCGACAGGACCTGACGGCACGGCGACATCCACCTCGTCGACCTTCACGACCCTGCAGCCCAAGGTGAGGGCTACCTACAACCTGACACCCAGCGGCGGCACCGTCGGGGTCGGTATGCCGGTCGGCATCCAGTTCGACTCGGCCGTGATCACAAAAGCTCAGCGGGCCGCGGTCGAGAAGCGGGTGAAGGTCACGACCGTTCCGGTGCAGCAGGGCGCCTGGGGGTGGCTCGACAATCGCCAGCTCATGTGGCGCCCCAAGAGCTACTGGATCCCCGGCACCACGGTCACCGTGTCCACGCCACTGCACGGTCTTCAGACCGGCGACGGCAAGTGGATTGCCGGCGATGACGCGACGAGCTTCACCGTGGGCTCGTCAATGGTGAGCACGGTGGACATGCGCGCCCACACCATGACGGTTCGTCAGGGTGGTGCGGTCGTGCGCACCTTCAAGGTGAGCACCGGCAAGCCCGGGCCACTGACAGAGACCCGCTACGGCACCAAGGTCATCATCGAGCGCCAAAGATCGATCGTGATGGACTCGGCGACGGTCGGGATCCCCAAGGGTGACCCTAACTACTACAAGATCTCCACTGACTGGAACCTGAGACTGACCTGGACCGGGGAGTACATCCATTCGGCACCATGGTCGGTCGGTTCCCAGGGCAACGCGAACGTGTCGCACGGCTGTACCAACATGGCCCCTGCCGATGCCGAGTGGATGTTCAACAACTCCAAGGCGGGCGACCTGGTCACGTTCACGGGCTCCTCTCGAGCGTTCAAACCGACCGACGGCATCGGTGTCTGGGTCTATGACTTTGCCGGGTGGAAGGCTCAGAGCGCCCTCGTCTGAGTCGTGGGTGTGCTCAGTCCCACCCGAGCTCGGACAGCCGGCGGTCGTCGATGCCGAAATGGTGGGCGATCTCGTGCACCACGGTGATCGCCACCTCGTCCAGGACCTCCTCGCGGGACTGGCACATGCGCAGCGTTGGTCCTTTGAAGATCGTGATCCGGTCCGGCAGCGCTCCGGCGGCCCATCCGTCGTGACGCTCGGTCAGCGGGGTTCCCTCATAGACGCCGAGCATTTCCGGATCATCTGATGGCGGTTCGTCCTCAACGAGGAAGACCACGTTGTCCATGAGGCCAAGCAGTTCGGCCGGGACGTCGTCGAGTGCGTCTGCGACGGCCTCCTCGAAGTCTTGGGTCGTCATCGTCAGCACGTCCACCAGCCTGTCACGGACAGGGCTCGGCTCAGAATCCTGATCACCGGCGCGAGAATGGGTGAATGAGAGTGAGCGTGCGCGTCAAGCCCGGAGCCTCCCGGACCAAGGTCGCCGGTCAGTATGGTGAACAGTCTGCAGGCCGGCCGCCGGTCCTGATCGTGTTTGTGGCACCGCGCGCCGTGGACGGCGCTGCGACCGAGGCTGTCCTGAAGGCGGTTGCCAAGGCCTTCCGGCTGCGCCGCGCCGATGTGGACCTGGTCGCAGGGCTGACCTCACGGTCAAAGGTGCTGGAGCTGCGGGGTGAGGAACAGGCCCTGTCGAGACGTCTGGCCGAGCTGCTGGGCAGCTGAGCCAACTCAGCGGGTGGCGCTGGGGTCCGGTTCCACCTCATCGGTGTGACTGGCATAGGCGTCGGTCTCGGGGCGTTCATCGGCACCCCCGTGCAGCTGGCCAACCCAGTTCTGCTCACTCTCGTCCTGACCGGTCTCGATCGCCTCGTGCGCCGAGCCGTCGTGGTGAGCGGCGGCCAGCTGGGCCGGTGTCACCGGGGGGACGCCGTCAGTGAAGTAGAACCTCGAGACCGCGGCCCGCAGACGCTTCCTGGGCCCGATGGCCTTGTGTACCCCGTTCGTGTCGATCGTGGCGGTCAGCTCCAGCGGCGTCAGGCTCTCGTGCTGGACCAGCGTCCAACGCTCGCGCTCGGCCAGCGGCTCGTGAACCTCGAAGAAGCTGCCCTCTGCGGTGCGCACCAGGCGCCCCGTCTCGCGGCCGTGCAGCACCAGATCGTGATCTCGACGTTGCAGGCTCAGACAGATCCGTTTGGTCACCCAGTAGGCCAGTGGGGGAACTACAAGCAGCATGACCTGCAACGCCTGGGTGATGTTGTTGATGGACAGCCCCAGCTTGATCGCCATCAGGTCATTGCCGGCCGCAAAGAACAAGATGAAGTAGAAGCTGAGGGCCATCACGCCCAGCCCGGTGCGGGTCGCAGCGTTGCGCGGGCGGTCGAGCAGATGGTGCTCGCGCTTGTCACCGGTGACCCAGGACTCGATGAACGGGTAGGCACTCGCGATGCCGTACAGCAGCGGCATCACCACCAGGGAGGGAATGAACACGTTCAAGCTGAGGGTGAAGCCGAAGGCATGGAACTCGAAGAAGCCTGGGAACAGGCGCAGTGCCCCGTCGGCGAAGCCCATGTACCAGTCGGGCTGTGCGCCGGCGGTCACCGGTGACGGGTCATAGGGGCCGTACATCCAGATCGGGTTGATGGTGACCAGGGCGGCCATCAGGGTCGTGATGCCGAAGACGATGAAGAAGAAGCCACCGGCCTTGGCCATGTAGACAGGCATCATCGGGTAACCGACCACGTTGTCGTTCGTCTTGCCCGGGCCGGGGTACTGGGTGTGCTTGTGCACTGCCACGAGCACGATGTGGGCGGTGAAGAGCCCGACGATGATGGCCGGCAGAAGGAGCACATGGACGGTGAAGAGGCGCGGGATGATCGCCTCGCCAGGGAACGCGCCTCCGAAGACAAAGTAGGCGAGGTAGGAGCCCAGGATGGGCACGGACTGCATGAAGCCTTCAGCTGCGCGCAGGCCCGTGCCTGAGAGCAGGTCGTCGGGAAGGGAGTACCCGGTGAAGCCCTCGTTGATGGCCAGCAGGGACAAGATCGTACCGATGACCCAGTTGAACTCGCGCGGCTTGCGGAACGCGCCGGTGAAGAAGACCCGGAACATGTGGACCATGATGGAGACCGTGAACATCAGGGCCGCCCAGTGGTGGATCTGGCGCATGATCAGCCCGCCGCGGACATCGAAGCTGATGTCGACAGTGGACTTGAACGCCTCGCTCATCGCGATGCCCTTGAGTGGCACGTAGGAGCCGTTGTAGATCACGGTGCCGGCGCTCGGGACGAACCAGAAGGTCAGGAACGTTCCGCTCACCAGCAGGATGATCAGCGAGAACATGGCGATCTCGCCGAGCATGAATGACCAGTGGTCCGGGAAGACCTTCTTGAGCAGGTAGTTCACCGGCTTGGCGGTACCGGTGCGCTCATCCACCCAGCTCGCGAGTCCGCCTGCCTTGGCCAGCGGGCCCCTCGCCGGCGCTGGCGGTTTGCTGTCCTGGGCGCGCAGACCTGCGGCGCCCTTCGGAGTGGAGTTGGGGCTCATCCTCGCTCCCAGAAGCTCGGGCCGACCGCTTCGCGGAACGGCGAGTCGGCCACCAGGTAGCCTTCGGCGTCAACGGTGATCTTCAGCTGCGGCAAGGGGCGGTGGGCTGGACCGAAGATGACCTGGCAGTCCTGGGTCACGTCGAAGGTGGACTGGTGGCAGGGGCACAGCAGGTGGTGGGTCCGATGCTCGTAGAGCCCCACGGGGCAACCTACGTGCGTGCAGATCTTGGAGTAGGCGACGATGCCGTCGTGACCCCAGCTGCGTTCCTTGGGGACCTTGATGTCTGCAGGGTCCATGCCGATGAGCAGGACCGCGGCCTTGGCCTTCTCCTCGAGCAGGTGGTCGGACTTGTCGATGCCCTCGGGCATGACGTGGAAGACCGATCCGATCGTGACATCGCTGGCTTTGATGGGGGTCAGCTCGGGGTCGCGCATCAGCCGCATTCCCTTGCGCCAGAATGTTGTTGACAGCGCGGCCTTGGGCAGCGGGCCGAGGCTGCCGGCTAGCTGCACGACCAGCGGAAGGGCAAACAGGCCAAGAGCGCCCCCGAGGGTGTACTTGATCAACGGACGGCGAGCCAGCTGCGACGCCTCGCCACCGGCCATGATCGTGGAGACCGCCTGGTCTCTGGCTTCGGGTGAGGACCGCTGCGGGTGCCGCTGCTCGGTCACCTCGGTGTCGGGCATGAGTGTCTTCGCCCAGTGGACCGCGCCCAGACCGATGCACAGCAGACTCAGGCCAAGAGAGACGCCCAGGACGATGTTGGACAGATTCGCCTGCCCGATACCGGGGATGAACTGGTAGGTGTTCTGGTCGATCGCGAAGTATGCGACCAGGAATATGACGGTGGCGACCATCGAGATGCCGAAAAGGGTGGCGACCTGACGCTCTGCACGACGGGCGGCCAGCTCGTCGTGGTCCGCCAATCGGTGCACGTGCGGGGGCAGCCCGGGATTGGTGAAACGCTCCGGTATGGCGCCCGAGCCCTCGAGGTGCCCCAGGTCGAGACCCATCGCGGCGCCTGGCTGGCTCGCCTGCTCCCCAGCGGGCTCCGTACCGTCTTCGCTCATGGTGTCATCGGTCCCGTCGAATTGCAGGGCGTCCGGTCTATGTCGTGGCATCCCAAGTCGTGCCATCCCAAGTCGTGGCCAGCGCGTCGCATCAAATCACGCAGCCTTGGAACCGAGCCAGACGGCGGCCCCGACCATCAGACTAAGGCCGAAGACCCAGATGAACATCCCCTCGGAGACCGGCCCGAGATTGCCCAGGTTCAGTCCGCCAGGGTTCTTGTTCTTGTCGAGCTCGTGCAGGTAGCTGATGATGTCGTTCTTGTCCGCTGGGGACAGGTTGTTGTCGTTGAAGACCGGCATCGACTCGGGTCCGGTCGCCATCGCCTCGAAGATCTGCTTGCCGCTGATGTTGCGCAGGCTTGGCGCGTACTTGCCACGGGTCAGTGCCCCACCTGAGCCGGCGAAGTTGTGGCACATCGCGCAGTTGACCTTGAACAGCTCGTTGCCGTGGGCGATGTTGCCGTCGCCGTTGGTGTACTGGCTGTCGGGAACCGACGGGCCCGGGCCCAGCGTGGCGACGTACGCGGCCAGGGAGGCGATCTGCTGGTCGGTGAACATGACCTTGTCACTGCGGGCGGCCTGCACACCCGGCTGCGCGAGTGGCATGCGGCCGGTGCCGACCTGGAAGTCAACCGCTGCGGCGCCCACGCCGGCCAGGGTGGGGCCGGTCTGGCTGCCGTGACCCGAGATGCCGTGGCAGGTGGCGCAGTTGGCCAGGAAGAGCTTCGTGCCCGCGCCCACGTCGTCGGTCGTGGCCACGGCGGCCTGGGCTGGCTTGGGGGCCAGCAGGGAGTACAGACCTCCAGTGACGACCAGCCCCAGCAGCAGCAGGACGGCGATCGCGGCCGGATGACGACGACGAGAGCCCAGTGCTTTCACGGGATGTTCCTGTCTTCGGTGCGGACGCCGCGGAAGGATAGGTGCATCACTTTAGTAGGTAGATCGTGGAAAACAGGGCAATCCACACGACGTCGACGAAGTGCCAGTAGTACGACGTCACGATGGCGCCGGTAGCTTGCGCGTGAGTGTAGCGACGCGTCGTGAAGGTCCGCCCGATGATCAGCAGGATTGCGATCAGGCCGCCGGTGACGTGCAAGCCGTGGAAGCCGGTGGTGAGGTAGAAGACCGAGCCGTAGGCATCCGAGGAGATGGTCACGTTGTCCCGGACCAGGCGGGCGTACTCGAAGACCTGACCGGCGATGAAGAGGGAGCCGAAGATGTAGGTCAGGACGTACCATTCGCGCATGCCCCACTGCCTCAGCTGCAGGAACGAGCCGGTGCGCGCCGCTTGGCCGTGCTCGGCTTTGAAGACGCCGAGCTGGCACCACACTGAGGAGATGACCAGCAGCAGCGTGTTGGCGGTCGCGTAGGGGACGTTGAGCAGGTCGGTCCTGGTGTGCCACAGACCCGGAGAGACCGAACGGATCGTGAAGTACATCGCGAACAGACCCGCGAAGAACATCAGCTCGCTGGCCAGCCACACGATCGTGCCGACAGCCACCATGTTGGGTCGTGTCACCGGGCCGTGACCGGGGATGGATCCCGATGAGGGCCTTGGGGTGCTTGACTGAACTGCGGATGCGGTCGCCACAGGCGCCATTATTGCCCTATCCGGGTTCCCATCGCATTAGCAACAGCCGATGGGTGTGGCCTTTCACGAAAAACACGCACCGGTAGCATCAGCCTCATGACCGCTTCGCACGCCACCCCGGCCGCCCCTTCTGCCGACTCCGCCCCCTCAGATGCCACACATCGGCTGTCGGTACTGCTCTACAGCGACGACATCGCCACCCGTGACGCTGTGCGAGTGGCGGTGGGTCGTCGGCCTGCCCGCGACGTCGAGGTGACCAGCTGGCGCGAATGTGCCACCGCGGCGGCCGTGATCGAGGCCGTGGAGACCGGGGAGTACGACCTGTTGGTTCTGGACGGTGAGGCAGCGCGCGTGGGCGGTCTCGGGCTGTGTCGCCAGCTCAAGAACGAGATCTTCAACTGCCCGCCGGTGTTGGTGCTGACCGGACGGCCGCAGGACGGTTGGCTGGCCGCGTGGTCCCAGGCCGATCTGGCTGTGCCTCACCCGCTTGACCCCATCGCCCTTGCCGGCGCGGTTGCCGAGCTCGGTCGCACGGTCGGCCCCTCAGCCGCCGGCGCCTAGCCGATGACGGCTCCGACATCGGCCGGTAACGCGATGACCTGGCCGACGATCTTCACGGCGCTGCTGGCCGGACAGGATCTGGGTAACACCGAGTCTGTCTGGGCGATGGACCAGATCATGAGCGGTGAAGCTAGCCAGGTTCAGGTGGCCGGGTTCCTCATGGCCCTGCGCGCCAAGGGTGAGACCGTCGGTGAGATGCGCGCCCTGGCCGACACGATGTTGGCGCACGCAACCAGGATCGAGGTTGAGGGGACCACCCTTGACATCGTCGGCACCGGCGGAGATCGCGCCCACACCGTGAACATCTCGACCATGGCTGCCCTGGTCGCCGCGGCCAGCGGGGTGCGAGTCGTCAAGCATGGCAACCGTGCTGCATCCTCGTCATCCGGATCTGCAGACGTCCTCGAGGCGCTCGGCATCAACCTGACTTTGAGTCCCACCGACGTTGCAGCCGTCGTGCGGCAGGCCGGCATCACCTTCTGTTTTGCCCAGCAGTTCCACCCCTCGATGCGTCACGTGGCCGCGGCACGTCGTGACCTGGGCATTGGAACCGTATTCAACTTCCTGGGCCCTTTGACCAACCCCGCTCAGCCGACCTACGCCGCCGTGGGTGTGGCGGACGCGCGGATGGCGCCGCTGATCGCGGGAGTCTTCGCGGGGCGAGGCAAGGATGCGGCTGTCTTCCGGGGCGACGACGGCCTTGACGAGCTCACCATCTGCACCACCTCGAGAATCTGGTGGGTTCGCGGCGGTGTCGTCCGCGAGTACACCCTGGATCCTGCGTGGGTCGGACTGAAGCTGCACCCTCTGGAGACGTTGCGGGGGGCGGACGCCGCCTTCAACGCTCAGGTCGTGCGGGACGTGTTCGCCGGGGCGTTGGGTCCTGTTCGCGACGCTGTGGTGCTCAACGCCGGAGTCGCGCTGGCGCTCACGGTTCCTGACCGGGGTCAGAACCAGGCTGACTTTGTCGCCGCGTTGCAGGCCGGGATGGACCGTGCCGGGGCAGCCATCAATGACGGAAGCGCCACCTCTGTGTTGCAGCGTTGGGTCAGCGCGGCCCGCCGATGAGTATCAGGCTTCGTCCAGACCGAGGCTGAAAGCCGCTTCGAGGTCGTGCTTGGAGTAGGCCCGGAACGCGATATGGGTCTGGGTGCCCAAGACGCCGCTGACCTTGTTGAGCTGGTCGGCGATGACATCGGCCAGCTCCTCGTGGTGGCGGACGCGCACGACCGCGATGAGGTCGATATCCCCGGTGACGGAGTAGACCTCGCTGACGCCGTCAAGCTCGGCGATGGCGGCGGCGACCTCAGGAATGCGGTCGACCTCGGCGTTGATCAAGACGATGGCGGAGATCACGGGCCCACCTTAGCCCGCGGCGATTAGCGTCGTTAGAACAGGCATCTTGGCGGCGCGTGGGCGATAGCGGAGCCCCGGGTCGCTGGGCTCGTCGAAGCTCGTCACGTCGCGGTAGGCCGTGAGGCCAGGATCCAGGCTGCCCAGGGCCGCGCCGGCGCCGTGCACGGGGCAGGTCCACTCACCATCGACGACGACCATCCGGACACCGCTGGAATCCAGCCAGCGCAGGATCTTCTCGGTCTCCGCGGCTGAGGCGGAGGCGGCAGGCCCAGGGGAGGCGAGCACGTTCTCGGCACTTGCCGTCAACGCCTCGAAATAGGGGCGCGGGTCGGCGCCGCGGGCAGTCACAGTGGTGCCGGCGAGCCGGCCGAAGCGGACGCAGATGACCTCCCAGCCGCCCTGGGGTGTCGGTCGCGCTGCCATGATCTCGGCACTGTTCGCCAGTGGCGCGATGCGCTGGGTGCACGCTGCCGCCCGGACCAGGTGCATCAGGCGGTCACGGACCACGCCTGCGTCCTCGTAGCGTTCCTGACCGGACAGGCTGCTCATCCTTTGGCGCAGGGCTGTGACGATCTCGCGTGAGTCACCCGCGATCATCTGGGCCGCCCGCTCGACGATGATCGAGTAGTCCTCGACGCTCTGTTCGCCCGTACAAGGGGCCCCGCAGCGCCCCATCTCGGCCAGGACGCAGTCAGCAGATCGACCACCGGCTGACAGGCGTTTGGTGCACTGGCGCAGCGGGAGCACCTCGTGGAAGGCGGCGATCGCGGACTCGGCACTGAGACGGGAGCTGAAGGGGCCGAAATATCGGGCGTGGTCAGCCTTGACCTCTCGCACGATGCTCAGCCGGGGGAAAGGCTCGACCGTGAGTTTGACCCAAGGTGCCCGCTCGGGGCTCAGGGAGCGGCGGTTGTAGCGCGGCTTGTGCTCGCCGATGAGGCGAAGCTCGCGAACCTGCGCCTCCAGGGTGGTCTGGCAGACCACCGGTGTCACGCTGGCTGCGGCCCCAACCATCTCGGCCATACGGCTACGCTGTTCGGAGGCCGTGAAGTACGTCCGGACCCGACGCCGGATGTCCTGTGATGTGCCCACGTACAGCACGCGCCCCTGGCTGTCCTTGAACAGGTAGACACCCGGAGCGCCGGGCAGACCCTCCGCGAGGTGACGTTTGCGGCGCTGGGCCGAACTGACCCGCGATGAGAACGTGCTGAGCTCCTCCAGGGTGACGACGCCGAGGCTGCCGACTCGGGAGAGCAGGCCATGCAGGACGTCGACGGTGGCGCGGGCATCGTAAAGCGCGCGGTGATTGGGCGTTGTCGTAGCTCCGAACAGCCGCGCCAGCGTTGCGAGCTTGCGGTTGGCTGCCTCGTCCTTGCTGACCAGCTGTCGCGCTAGGTGGGCTGTGTCGACCACGCGAAAGGACGGCCAGCTGTGATCGGTGCGCGCGGCGGCGGCCTTGAGGAACGAGATGTCGAATGGCGCGTTGTGGGCGACCAGCACACTGTGGCGGGCGAACTCTAGAAACGCAGGAAACACGCTCTCGATCCGGGGTGAGTCCGCCACCATCTGGTCGGTGATGCCGGTGAGGACCGAGATGAACGCCGGGATGGGCTCAGCGGGGTTGACCAGCGTCTGGAACTCGCCGATCACCTCGCCACCTCGGATCTTGACCGCGCCGACCTCGGTGATGTGGGCACTTGTTGGGCTGCCACCGGTCGTCTCGAGGTCGACGACGACGAAGGTGACGTCGGCCAAAGGGGTGCCGAGCTCGTCGAGTGTGCCTTGGACGCCTTGCATGTTCACGACGTTAGGGGCTGGCGCCGACAGGGTCGCGCAGGCGCGCGCCTGCCGGCATGTCATGGTCGCGGCTGGCGGCACAGACCAGCCGGGCTGTCAGAGCAGCGGCCTAGCGTTTCTGACACGGCGTGGCCACAAGGGTTCGCCGGTTGGGTCCACAGACGAGGTGGACTGACATGGAGTGCGGAGGGCCAGCCATGATCGTCGACTGCATGTCATGTCCGGTGCGCGGCCAGCGATGTGACGATTGTGTCGTCACCGTGCTGCTGGCATCCGGGTCGGCCGAGCTCCTCCTGGATGCGGCCGAGAAGACCGCGGTGTCCATGCTCGTCGGCGCCGGGCTGGTCGACGCCGGGGCGGCCGTGGGGCTGCGGGCGCGCCGCGAGATCGTGGAGCACCGGGGGTCGGTCCGCGACGTCGGCTGAGCTGGGCTCAGCCTCGCAACCTACGATGTCACGATGACCAGAGCCAGGCGGATTGCCGCGATCGCGGTATGCGCAGGGCTTGCCGTGGGCCTGGGCATCGCAGGGCAGCTGAGTGGCAAGCTGGACCTGCACAGGATCGGCCGTGGCGTCGGGGGGGTCACCAGCGCGGCGCCGCCCGGTAGGGCGAGCACGGCCCAGGCCGGGTCCTCGGTGCCGCTGGTGGACGAGCAGAACGTCCGGATGGCAGCTGTCCAGGACCTGCTGTCGGCACGGGCCGCGGCCGTGAAGGCCAGGAGCAAGAGCGCGTGGATGGCTACGGTGGACCGCTCCGGCTCGGCGTTCGGGGGGCGTCAGTCGCTGGCCTTCGACAACCTCATCAAGCTCCCACTCGGCCAGTTCTCCTTCGGCGCCGTGCGGCTGGCTCCCGCACTCTCCCCGGCCCGTGCCCAGCAGGTGGGGCCACAGGCATGGGCGGCCACGGTCACGGGAACCTACTCGCTGGCCGGGTTTGACCGGGCGCCACGATCCTTTGAGGCGACGTACACCCTGGTGGAGCGCCCCGGCGGTTGGCGCATTGCCGACGACATCGACGGCGCCACCGCGGTGCAGCTCTGGGACCTGCCAGGACTGAGGGTGGTACGAGGCCAGTCGGTCATCGTGATCGGAAACGCCCCGGAGGCGCGCATGCGTGACTACAGTGCGATCGCGGACTCGGCCGTTCGCCGGGTTAGCGGGGTGTGGGGGACGCACTGGAATACTCATGTGGTCATCGTGACGCCGTCCACGACCGAGGAGTTCGCCAACCTGCTGTTGCGATCTCCCGGCGATGGCCTTGATCAGGTGGCTGCGATCACTGAAGGAACGATCGACCCGGGCCAGCTGGCTCAGGGGGACCGAGTTGTCATCAACCCCGAGGCGTTCACCGCTTTGCCCCCCAACGGACGACAGGTGGTCATCACCCATGAGCTGACACATGTCGCGGCTCGTTCGTCGACCACGGAGCCGGTGTCGACGTGGCTGTCGGAGGGCATGGCCGACTATGTCGGGTACTCCGGTCTCGACCTGCCGCGCCAACGTGTGGCCCAGGACCTGCTGACCCTCGTGCGTGCCGGCAAGGGCCCCCAGACTCTGCCGACTGCGGCCGACTTCGACCCGGCCCGCACCAGTATCGCGCCGTCCTACTCCGGGTCGTGGCTGGCCGTCTCTCGTCTTGTCGACCTTTATGGCCAGACCAAGGTCGTCGCCTTCTATCGTGCGATCGCGTCCAGTCCGACAGCCGGGCGATCAGGCCAGCCCGACCTCGATGCCATCGCAGCGCGGGCGTTTCCCCGCAGCTTTGGGGTAACCGAGGCGCTGTTCGTCGTTGGTTGGAGGGGCTACCTGCAGACTCTCGCCCATACGCCAGGTTGAATCGCCGACTAGCCCTGTGTACGTGCCTGGCGACGCGGGGTCCTGGCACTCGCGGTGGCGGTGCTGGCTTCGTGGCAGTGCTCCGGTGTGGGGGCGGCGAGGTCCATGCGGACCCGAGCGCTGCGTTCAGCGCCGGCCAGATCGCCAGGGCGGCCAGCTCCCGGTCAGCCCCTGGCGTCCGGCCCACCTCGGCACGGCGCTGGTCGTCGCGGTGCCCTAGGCCGTCCTGGCGGTGCTGTCTGGATTGCCGCGCTCTCGGGCTTCTTCGGGCTTCTTAGGCCGTGGTCCGCGGGGTGCGCCGTTACCTGCTGGCACGGGCGGTAGTTGTGGTTGTCGTCGTTCTGTCATCGGTTGTGGCCGCAGACGCGGCGGTTGTGAACTGGTGCTAGGCAGATCTGGTCTCTGGGCCCAAGTCTGGTCGGCGCGGCGGGGTGATCAGGGGCTGGCCCTGGCTCTGACCTGCTCAGTAGCGGGCGCGGGCGCCGGCTTGCGCCGCCGCGGATCAGGCGGGCTCCGGTGCGATGGCCCCTGCAGCTGTCCGCAGCGGCCGGGCCGGCGGCAGTTCTTGGGTCATTGGTAGCCGATTGTCGTGGAGCCAGCCTGCAGCTCCCACATGCCGTGAGGTCGCAGCGACGGGGTCGGCGCCGCACCGTCATCCCTCGGGGGCGGCGTACAGCGCTTCGACCTCGGACGCGTAGTCCTTCATCACCACGTTGCGCCTGACCTTCAGCGAAGGCGTCAGATAGCCGTTGTCCTCGGTGAAGTCGCCGGTAAGCACGGCGAACTTGCGAATCGACTCGGGTTTGCTGACCGCCTTGTTCGCGTTCTCGACCGCCCTGTTGAGCTCGGCGTGGACGATCTGGTTCGTGGGGGCCTCCTCCAACGAGAGACCAGCCAGCCCGTTGTTCTTGGCCCAGGAGGGGAACATTTCCGCGTCCAGGGTGATCAGTGCGCCAATGAAGGGCATCTGGTCGCCGACCACTATGCACTGGGACACCAGAGGGTGGGCGCGGAGGCGATCCTCAAGGAAGGCCGGGATGACGTTCTTGCCTCCGGCGGTGATCAGAAGCTCCTTCTTGCGACCGGTGATGCTCAGGAACCCCTCGTGGTCAAGCTCTCCGATGTCGCCGGTACGGAACCATCCGTCGACGACGGCCTCTTTGGTGGCGGTCTCGTTGTTGCGGTAGCCCGAGAAGATGTTGTTGCCCCGGATCAGGATCTCACCGTCATCTGCGATCTGGATGGATACGCCGGGCAACGGGATGCCGACGGTGCCGATCTTGATCAGGTCGGGAGTGTTGATGGTTGCCGGCGCTGTGGTCTCGGTCAACCCGTATCCCTCGAGCACAGTGAGCCCGATTCCGCGGTAGAAGTGGCCCAGTCGGGTGCCCAGCGGGGCACCACCGGACACGGCATACTTGACCTTGCCGCCCAGGGCGGCACGAAGCTTACGGTAGACAAGTTTGTCGAACACCGCGTGCCTGGCCTTGAGCAGGGCACCGGGCTTGCCTTCGTCCTGTGCCTGGCTCCAGGTGATCGCCGTGGCGGCCGCGCTTCGGAAGATCTTGCCCTGACCCTCGGAGTCGGCCTTCTGCTCGGAGGAGTTGTAGATCTTCTCGAAGACGCGCGGTACCGACAGGATGAACGTGGGGGAGAAGGTGCCGAAGTCGGCGATGAGGTTCTTGACGTCCGAGGTGTGACCCATCCGGACCCCGGCGTGGACGCACAGCACCTGAACGAAGCGTGCGAACACGTGTGCGAGCGGCAGGAACAAAAGAGTCGACGCGCCCGGCGCACCGACGACGGCCTTCATCCGCTCAGCGGTGTTCTCGCTCAGGGCCATAAAGTTGTCGTGGGTGAGCTGGCATCCCTTGGGGCGGCCGGTCGTGCCCGAGGTATAGATGATCGTGGCGATGTCGGCACGACTGACCTGGCTGCGCCGCGCCTCAAGCGCCTCATCGGTGATCTCGCGGCCGGCTGCCTTGAGCCTGTCGAGCCCTCCGTCGTCGATCTGCCACACCACACGAAGCTCGGGCAGGTCTGCGTGTATCTCGCCCAGGGTGCTGGCATGCGTGGGCGTCTCCACGATCACGGCGGCACACTCCGCGTCCTTGACGATCCAGCCAATCTGCTCGGCCGAGGACGTCTCGTAGACTGGCACCGAGACAGCACCGGCGGTCCACACGGCGAAGTCGGTCACGGTCCACTCGTAGCGCGTCCTGCTCATGATGGCAACGCGTTCTCCCAGGCCGATCCCCGAAGCCATCAGGCCCTTGGCCAGGGCGTGGACGTCGGCCAGGAACTGCGCGTTCGTGATGTCGACCCAGGTGCCATGCGAGAGCGTGCAGAACGCCACATCGTGAGGCCGCAGGATGTCGTTGCGGATCGGCAGGTCCGAAAGATTGTCCTCGACCTGGGGTATGACGAGCAGGGGAACCGACATGCGCTTCACACGGAGTCCTCCGTCTTCCTATTGGTGTGGGTGGCCAGAGGCTTCATCCAACCAGGCACAGGGCGGCGGGGAGCGTCCGTCACCCGGCATACGTCTGGCGTGGTGGCGCAGATCGCAAGGTAACCTTCGCTGCATGGCCGATCGCACTGAGTCCAGCATCGACATCGTCTCCGCACCGGGGGCGGTACTCGACGTCATCGCCGACTTCGAGCGCTATCCCGAATGGGCTGGCGAAGTGAAGAAGGTGGTGGTGATCTCCGAGGACGGTGACGGGTGGGCCGATCAGGTCGAGTTCACCCTCTCTGCCGGTGCCATTAAGGATAATTACGTCCTAGAGTACGACTGGGACGTGGCCGAGGACGGCACCGGGGTGGTCTCCTGGACCCTGGTCAGCGCCCAGGTGCTCAAGGCGATGAACGGCTCCTACACCCTGGAGGCCCACGGTACGGGTACTGCCCTCACCTACCGCCTGTCGGTCGACGTCAAGATCCCCATGCTCGGCATACTCAAGCGCAAGGCCGAGAAGGTCATCATCGAGACTGCGCTGAAGGAACTGAAGAAACGCGTCGAGGCTTGAGCCGGCGTTCGGGCATCTCGTGAGAGTCGTACTTTTCACCGGCAAGGGCGGCGTCGGCAAGACGACGACGGCCGCGGCAACCGCCGTGCAAGCCGCCCGCGCGGGCATCAAGACGTTGGTCATGTCGACCGACGCGGCGCACTCGCTCGGCGACGCGCTGGGAGTTGCGGTGATGAGCGCACCCGACGACCCCGACCCTGTGGTCGAGATCGAGCCTGGCCTGTTCGCCTTGCAGCTCAGTGCTGCCCACAGCGTCCGACGCTCCTGGCGGTCGGTGCAGGACTACCTCCTGACCGTGCTCAGGGAGCTTGGTGTTGACCCGGTGGTGGCCGACGAGCTGACAGAGCTCCCTGGCGCCGACGAGATCGTCGCGCTGCTCGCACTGCGCACCCAGGTTGAGTCCGGCCCGTGGGAGCTGTTGGTCGTCGACTGCGCGCCGACCGCGGAGACGTTGCGGCTGTTGGCCTTGCCAGAGGCCTTGGCGTGGCACCTGGAGAGGCTCATGCCGGCGCAACGAGGTTTCCTGCGAACGCTGCGCCCCGCCGCCGCGGCAGCCACGGGACTCCCCCTACCGGGGGTGCAGCTGCTGGAGACCTTGCGTCGGTGGCACGAGTCCCTGCGCGAGATTCAGTCGATCCTGACTGCTGAGACGACCTCCGTGCGATTGGTTCTCACCCCCGAGCGGGTGGTCATCGCCGAGTCACGTCGGACGCTGACCTCCTTGCGGCTCTACGGTCTTGCCGTGGACCAGGTCGTGGTCAACCGCGTCTTTCCCGACGCGGATCAGGAATTGGTCAGCACTCCCTGGCTGGCCGGTTGGAACGAGGCCCAGCGGCGGGGTCTGTCGGAGGTCCGTCACTCTTTCGATCCGTTGCCGATCGTCATCGCCCCGTACCTTTCGCACGAGCCGGTGGGCACGAACGCACTCGCCGCACTTGCCGACGCGCGCACCGGGCAGATCGGTGATGTCCTGCTGACAGCACCCACGCAGGGGATGAGTGTGCTCTCTGAAGGTGGCGGCTATCTTCTGACGTTGCCGCTGCCGTTGGTGACGGCTGCGGAGGTGGACCTGAAACGACGCGACGACGAGCTGCTGGTATCGGTTGCCGACCATCGCCGGGTGCTGTCACTGCCCAGCGTCCTGCGCCGTTGTGTCGTTACCGGCGCGGTGGTGCGGAACGCGACCCTTCGGGTGCGGTTCGTTCCCGACGAGAAGTTGTGGCCCGTGAACGGAAGAGATGGGCGGCGCGTGTATGACTGAGCAACCCCAGTCGGCGATCGGCACGGTGGCCCAGGAGGCGGCGCGGCTGATCGAGGATATGGCCACGATGGCACGCTCGGGCTCCAGCCGCAGCGATGACCCCAGCCCGTATGCAGGGGGGCCGCCTCCTGAACCCGTGTCGCCGGAGGCGCGGCACGCCCCGCCTCCGGCAGCGGATCCAGAGGCTTCAGATGAGCCCGCGCCAGCTGTTTGCAGCGTCTGCGGGGGCGAAGGTGACGACACCCCTGCCACGTGCAGGCTCTGTCCGTTGTGTCGGGGGATTGCCTTGCTGCGCGCGGTCCGTCCCGAGACCGTGGACCTGCTGGCCGACCTGGCCGTGGCCATCGCTGCCAGCCTGCGTGACGTTGCCACGCGGGCACGGGCAGCCGATCCGGCGTCGTCCGCCAGGCCGGCTTCCGGAGCCTCAGATCGGGTCACGGTCCAGGACATTCCCGTGGATGACGAGAGCGAAGGATGGCGTACGTGATTGCGACGATCGGACTGGACATCGGTGGCACCAAGATCCTTGGTGGTGTCATTGATTCCAACGGGGTGATTCTGGCCAGGGGGCGTAGGGACACTCCTGCCCGTGATCCTGCGGCCATCCTGCAGGAGGCGGTCAGCCTGATCCGGGAGCTGTCCCTGGAGCACAAGATTGACGCTGTCGGCGTCGCCTGTGCCGGTTTCATCGACCGTTCGGGGTCCACGGTGCTCTTCGCCCCGAACCTGGCGTGGCGAGACGAACCCTTCAAAGAGCATCTCGAGTCGGTCCTGCACCTGCCCGCGATCCTTGACAATGACGCCAACGCCGCGACCTGGGGCGAGTTCCGTTTTGGTGCCGCCACTGAGGCCGATGACATGGTGCTGCTCACCATCGGGACGGGCATCGGGGGTGGCATCGTGGTCGATGGCGTGCTGATGCATGGGGCTTTCGGAGTGGCCGCCGAGCTGGGGCATATGCGTGTGGTTCCGGGCGGGATCCGTTGTGGTTGCGGCAATCGCGGCTGCTGGGAGCAGTACGCCAGCGGCAGTGCCCTGGTGCGAGAGGCGCGGGAGCTCGTCGTCTCCGGATCACCGCACGCTGCGCGTCTGAGCGAGCTGTGTGGCGGTGACCCCGCAGCCCTGAGCGGGCCTGACGTCACCAGGGCCGCAGTCGAGGGCGATCCAGCCGCGGTTGAGCTGCTGGCCGACCTCGGCACCTGGATTGGCGAGGGACTGGCCTCGGTTGCGGCCATCCTCGACCCGGAGCTGATCGTCCTGGGCGGAGGTGTGGCCGAGGCTGGCGACCTGCTGATCGATCCGGCTCTTGGCGCCTTCCGTCGCCAGCTGACGGGTCGCGGGCACCGGCCTGAGGCGCGGTTCGCTGTGGCCAGCCTTGGCAATGACGCCGGAATGATCGGTGCCGCAGACCTCGCCGCTCGGGCTTACGCATGAGCCCCGGGCGGACGCCCTGCGCCGTGTTTGGGTCTTCCCCCGCCGCTCGGGCTCGCGGATGAACCGCCTACTCGCTATCGGCATCGACATTGGTGGAACGAAGGTGGCCGGTGGCGTGGTCGACGTCGATGGCAACATCACTCACCGCGCGCGTCGCGACACTCCGGACCGATCCAAGAGCCCCTCGGTCGTCGAGGGGACGATCCTGGAGGTCGTCGCCGAGCTGATGCAGATCGCCGGGCCCGAAACCGTTGCTGCCGTTGGTATCGGCGCTGCCGGTTTCGTCGCCGCAGACCGGGCGACTGTGGTGTTCGCCCCACATCTGTCATGGCGCCATGAACCCCTCCGGGAGGCCCTTCAAAAGCGGGTGGACGTGCCGATCTTTGTCGACAACGATGCCAATGCGGCGGCCTGGGCCGAATGGAAGTTCGGGGCGGCTCAGGGGGAGACCCACACCATGATGATCACGTTGGGCACGGGCATCGGCGGTGGCATCCTGATCAACGGTCACGTGCAACGTGGTCGTTTCGGCATAGCCGGGGAGTTCGGACACATGCAGGTAGTGCCGGGCGGCCACCGTTGCGAGTGCGGCAACCGCGGGTGTTGGGAGCAGTACGCCAGCGGCAACGCCTTGGTGCGAGAGGCACGTTCACTGTTCTCGGCCAACTCTCCCATCGCCAGCGACCTGCTCGATCGCGTCGAAGGCGTTGCGGGCAACCTGACCGGTCCACTGATTACGCAGGCCGCTCGCGACGGCGACCCGACCGCTCGCGAGCTTCTCGCCGAGGTCGGCAACTGGCTGGGGGTCGGCATTGCGAACCTGGCGGCCGCCTTCGACCCTGGCACGTTCGTCATCGGCGGCGGTGTCAGCGCTGCAGGTGAGCTGCTGCTCACCCCCGCGCGTGAGACGTTCAAGCGGCAGCTGGCCGGCCGTGGATATCGGCCCGAGGCTCGAATCGTGGCCGCGCAGCTGGGCAACGACGCTGGTCTGATCGGGGCGGCTGACCTCGCCCGCTACCCTGCTGAGCAACCGGTCCTGTGACCTGAGCAACATCTCGCAGTCGGGGCGAGCCCTAGCCTGCCGGGGTGGCCGGCGCAGAGGCGATGGCTCAAGAGACGTCAAAGGCGTGAGCCGTCGTCGTCATCGCGGTCATGGCCCGGCATTCGCGAGACCAGCAGAGCGAAGCCGCCGACGGACAGTGCGATGGCGGTGAGTATCCAGTAGCCGCTCGCGTTGCGGTTGAAGAACGCGAGGTACAGCAGCAGCAAGGGTCCGCCACCCATGCCAGCGATGATGGCCCAGAACTGCAGGTCGCCGACCGGTAAGGGGGTTAGCGGCGGTGGTTCGAAATGGTCCTCGAACTCGTCGTCCACGTTGTGTGCCCGCCAGACCTGCGGCCCCGCAACGGCCTGGGGGTCGCCCGGCGTGGGCGGCGCGGGAGGCGGGTTGAGCGGCGCGGGAGGCGGGTTGAGCGACCACTGGTTAGGGTCGCCTGGCGGCTGGTTGGTCGTCTCGTGCGTCGCCTCGTCATCGGTGGGCGCATCCTCGGGGGGTGGCCTCATTGTTCGTCCGGCTTCGGCCCCGTCATCATTGAGGTGAGCCACGATGTTGGCGAATATTGCTTCATCGTCGGACCCATCCCACGGAGGCCGACGTTGGGGATCGTTCACGTTTGGGTGACGCGCTCGATGAACTTGGCGGACTCGTCAAAGATGCGCGGAGCGTCGTTGTCAATGGTGGCAACGTGGTATGAGTCCTCGAGCACGATTTCGGTGACATCCCGGCTCGAGATCCTGGACAGGATCAACGCTGAGCTCGAGGCGGGCACGACGTGGTCCTGGGCTGAGCGCAGCAGCAGCACGGGCTGGGTGACCTCGGGCAGGTCCCGGATGACCGACTGCCAAGCGACCAGCTGGGAGTGGGCAGCCTTCAACGGGGTGCGGGTGTAGGCGAGCTCGGTGACACCGTGTTTCTTGATGTCGTTGCCAATGGCCTCCAAGGACCCGACGAGGTGCTTGAGGAGGGGGAGCAGGCGGGTTCGGGGGTCGTCGAACTTGACCGCGGGGTTGACCAGGACCAGGCCGCTGATGCGGGGTCCGTGCTCCTGAGCCAGTTGCAGGCTCAGGGCTGCGCCCATCGACAGGCCGCAGACCACGACACGTTCGCAGGTCTCGTGCAGCTGGCGGAATGCCGTGTCGACGCAGGCGTACCAGTCCTCCCAGCGAGTGCGGTTCATCTCCTGCCAGGTGGTGCCGTGCCCGGGCAGGAGGGGGGCATGCACCGTGTAGCCGCGTTCGCCGAGGTACTCGCCCCACCCACGCAAGCTCTGCGGCGTACCGGTGAAGCCGTGGCACAACAGCACGCCGACGTCGGATCCGTCATGACTGAACGGTTCGGCCCCCGTCAGAATGGCCACAGATGCACTCCTGAGTTCTTGAACAGTCGGCGGCAGCCCTTACACAGGAATCCTCGCACGACCCGGGACCCGCGCATAGTGTCGTACGATTCATGCGTCCGCGGTGGGTCTGGTTTCTCAGATGAGGGAGATGTTCCGGGTTGTTCTACTGGGTGCTCAAGACCCTCGTTCTGGGGCCGATCCTGCGGTTGCTGTTCCGGCCGTGGGTCGAGGGCGTGGAGAACATCCCGATCGAGGGAGCGGCGATCTTCGCCAGCAACCACCTCTCGTTCTCCGACTCAATCTTCTTGCCGCTGGTGGTCCCACGCCGGGTCACCTTCTTGGCAAAGTCTGACTACTTCAATGGGCGTGGCGTCAAGGGCCGAGCAACGGCAGCCTTCTTCAAGGGCGCCGGCCAGCTGTCCATCGACCGTTCCGGCGGACGCGCCGGTGAGGCGGCACTAAACAGCGGCTTGAAGGTCCTGCGCCGAGGTGAGCTGCTGGGCATCTACCCCGAGGGCACCCGTTCGCCCGACGGCCGGCTCTATCGTGGACGCACCGGCGTGGCCAGGATGGTCCTTGAGGCGGGTTGCACCGTGTTGCCGGTGGCCATGATCGGCACGGACAAGGCACAGCCGAGCGGCAAGAGGGTGCCCAAGATCATGCGGATCGGGGTGCGAATCGGCAAGCCGCTGGACTTCTCCCGTTATGAAGGCATGGAGAATGACAGGTTCGTTCTGCGCTCGGTCACCGATGAGATCATGTACGAGCTGATGCTTCTGTCGCGCCAGGAGTATGTCGACATGTACGCCACGTCGATGAAGGACCGTCTGCTGGCCGCAGCCAGGGCCAAGGCCAAGGAGCTGCAGCATGAGGCTGTCGACAAGATCGACAAGATCGACAAGGGCATCAAGGGCGATGCTGCCACCCTTGGGCCCGATGACCAGAGTGGGGCGCCGGGGTCGGCCCCTGACAATGAAGGCCTTCCGCCGACACCACCGGGCGACGAGCGCGCGGCCAGCTAGAGCGCGGGGTCGGCCGGGGGAATGCTCGCACCCTCTGGTGCAGGATCCTGTCCAGAGCTCTTTGGGCAAGTGTCACCAACCCAATGGCATAGGACTGGTTGCCTTTGCGAGCGCGCCGAGGGTCTGGACAACCCCCGCTGACAAACTGCCGCCTCAACAGCCCAGAACACCGGGCTCACCCGACCTTGGCAATGAGGTCTGGTCGTCGCGAGCCCGTTCACCGCAGCTGGCAGTGACGTCGCGATGGAACAGCTCGCCCTCGGGTGCGAGCGACTCGAGATGGCGTGACCAGGATGGCGCCTGGCCACTGCCTTCCGGTCGTTCGTCGCCCAGGTGGGTGGGCAGGGCGTTCTATCCGGCGGTGTCCGAGGAGAGCAGCTGGCCGGCGATGTGTCTTCCGATGGGCAGGCAGGCGGTCGCAGCCGGAGACGGGGCGTTCAGGACGTGCAGCACAGCGCCAGCGCGCCGGAAGAGAAAGTCATCAACGAGGCGGCCGTCCCTGGCGACGGCCTGCGCGCGCACTCCCGACATCGACCGGCGCAGGTCCTTGGCGCTGAGTTCGGGGAGCATCTCCCTGGCGGCGTTGAGCAACGAACGTCCGATCAAGGAGCGTGTGACTTCGTGTATCCCGACCCTGCCATACCTGCTGGCGAGACGCCAAGAGCCGGGGTACCCGAGGGTGTCGGCCAGGTCCCGAGCCGAGAACGCACGCCAGGAGTAACCCTCTCGGGCCAGCGCCGGCACGGCGTTGGGGCCTACATGCACCACACCGTCCAGCCCTCGCGTCAGGTGCACGCCAAGGAACGGCAGGTCAGGGTCGGGGACGGGGTACACCAGTCCCCGGACCAGCCCGGCGCGTTCGGGGACCAGTTCGCTGTACTCACCTCGAAACGGCAGGATCTTCACGCCCGGGTCGATACCTGAAGCACGAGCCAGGCGGTCGGAGTGGAGCCCGGCGCACACGGCAACCCGGTGGGCGACGATGACGTCATTGGCGGTGTGCAACCGCACCTCACCAGAGGCCGACGTCACGGACTGAACGCGTTCGCCGCACCGGATCGTCCCCCCCCGGGCGAGCACCTCGTCCGCCAGGGCAGCTGCAACCTTGCGATAGTCCACCCTGCCCGTGGACTCCACGACGAGGGCACCGAGGACTCGTAGGGCGGGCTCCCTCTCGGCCACCTCATCGAGACCGGCCCGTCGCAGGGGAACCGAGTTCTGGCGCCCCCGGGTCAGCAGATCGTCCAGCTTGACGAGCTCATTCTCCCGGGTGGCGACCACGAGCTTTCCGGGAACGTCGAACGGGATCGCGTGCTCGGTGCAGTAGGCCACCAGGTCGCGGGCGCCCTGCATGGCCAGCCGTGCCTTGAGCGACCCCGGCTGGTAATAGAGTCCCGAATGGATGACCCCGGAGTTATGGCCGCTTTGGTGTACGGCTACTTCCTGCTCCTTCTCCACGACGACCGTGGCGCGGCCAGGGTCCAGCTCCTGCAGTGCTTTGGCGACAGTCAGGCCGACGATGCCGCCTCCGACGACGACGTTGGGAAGCATCAGGACAGATCCCACCACTGGCAGAGTTTCGGCACCGGACAACCCTACCGACCAAGCGAGCCCCCCGGCTCACCCCTGACAGAAGGAAGCCGGCGACACCCGCGTATGTTCAGGGTGCGCGACCACGTCGTCGGTAGCGCGTCTTGGGTAGTCTGGGCGTGACCGTTCTCGGGGACAACGAAAGGCGCCACGAAGAGTGAATGCCGTCCCGCCCGATCAGTTCCCCTCCCCAGTGGGGGGGCCCGTCTCGCCGCCTGCGGTCGTGAGCGACCTAGCCCGGCTACGGATGCTGTCGCGAATCGCCGAGCAGGTCGGCGAGGGCGTCGTGGTGGCCGACAACGATGGCTGGTTCCAGTACGTGAACCCGGAGTTTGCCGTGCAGCACGCCGGCACGGTCGAGGAGTTCACCGGGGCGCACCTGAGCTCCTTCTACGGCAAGGACGATCTCGCCAACCAGGTGCAGCCGATCATTGCTGCTGCGTTGGAGTGCGGGATCGGTCGCGGGGAGGTGACCCGGCTGCGCCGGGACGGCACCCGGTTCCCCGCTCGTATCACGCTGTCACTGTTACGAGATGACATGGGCGCTCTGATAGGCCGGGTGCTCTGCGTGCAGGACATCACCGAGCAGAGGCAATTGGAGGAGGAGCTGCGTCAGGCGGCGTTGTACGACCCGCTGACGAGGCTGCCCAATCGACGGCTGTTGCGTGACCGAGTCGAACATGCGCTGGTCCTGCGGGCACGCGGGCACACCGGGGTGGCGGCGCTCTTCGTCGACCTCGACAGCTTCAAGCGGGTCAACGACTCGTTCGGGCACGACGTCGGCGACGAAGTGCTCGTGGAGATCGCCAGCCGCCTGGTTCACTGTGTCCGAGGGTGCGACACGTTGGCGCGTCACGGCGGAGACGAGTACGTCGTGCTCCTTGAGGAGATCGCCGACCGGGAGCAGGCCACGTCGATCGGCGAACGGGTGCTGGCCGGGTTCACGGAACCAGTGCGGACCGCCGTCGGCAACATCTTGGTGTCGGCCAGCATCGGCATCCACGTGGCCACCGACGATGACGACTACGATTCGCTGCTGCGGGCGGCCGACGGCGCCATGTACGAAGCGAAGCGCAGCGGCCGTGGTGGGATCCGATCCTCCCCCGTCGAGCCGCGCGACTGAGCTGGGCGCCTGTTGTGCTGCGGCCGGCGGAACCTTGTCCCCGCTCGCATGTGGGTCAGGGGGTTCGCTGCGGGCGTCGGGTCTCCGGCATTACCCAGGTCGTGGCGAACGCGAGACCGGAGACCGCCGCCGTCGCGAGGAACGCCAACTTGAAGGACGCCGCGTCAGCCAGCAAGCCGGCGACCAGCGGGCCGACGAAGGCCCCGGCATCGGATGCCATCTGGAAGGCCGCGACCGGCGTGCCGCCGCGCCCGCCGATGACGTCGCCGACCACGGCGGCGCAGGACACCCCCAGCAGCGCTGAGCCGGTACCGTACAGCGCCATCCCGACCAGGAAGAGCGGCGCATCGCTGGCGAGCGTCATTGTTACTCCCGCGGCGAGCGAGAAGGCAGCCCCGGCGCGCAGGAACGGCCGGCGTCCGCGGGTGTCGACGAGGCGACCGGCCGGGACGAGCACGAGCCCCTGCACCACCGCGGACAGGACCAGCCCGGCGCCGGTCCAGGATGGACCCAGGCGCAGCCCTTCAACGACGAACAGCGGGATGAGCGATGCGCGGACCCCGAAGATCGCCCAACCCACCGCGAAGTTGTTCGCCACCGCGGCCCGGTAGGCCGAGCTTCGCAGCGCTGTTCCGAGTGGGGTGGGGGCATGATCGGCGGTGCCCGCGACGACCTCGTGCTCGACCAAGGCCGTGCGGGCGAGGAACACGGTGGCTACGCTCCCAGCGACCAAAAGGGTGATCGCGTACACGAAGAAGGGCGCGCGCAGCGACCACGCCGTCAGCGGGCCGCCGAACGCGGGACCGGCGATGGCTCCCAGCAGGAACCCGGTCTGGTACGTGCCGGCAGCCCGGCCGCGCTGGTCGGGGGTGACGACTCGCAGCAGCAGAGCGAACGATGACACGGTGAATAGCGCCGAGCCGAAGCCGCCGACACCGCGCAGCACGATCAGCTGGGCGTAGCTGCCGGACAGCCCGGCCAGCAGGCTGGACACCCCGACGATGCCGATCCCGGTGGCCAGCACGAGGCGCTCGCCGAGGCGGTTGACCAACCGGCCGGCTAGGGGCGCCGAGGCGAAGCGCACCAGTGCGAAAACCGAGATGACCGCACCCGCGGCGAAGTTGCTGACGCCGAAGTTCTTGGCGAACAGCGGAATCGCCGGGGCAACGATCCCGAAACCCAGGGCTACCGAGAACGCCACCGCGGTGAGGACAGCTATTTCGGGCGGCAGGGTTCCGAAGGGGTTACGTAGGGCGCGCATACGACCGCCCATTCTGGCAGGCGCCGGCCGCCGCCGCTACGCCGTTGAGGCGCGGCGGCCCGAAGCGCCGGGAGCTCAGGACTTCGCGCACGGACGCTCACAGGCCCGTGCGAATTCAGTCGGTCTGTCCCGGTGGTCTGTGACGTTGGCCGCGCTCCTGACAGGGTCGTCCCCAGGCAGGCCGTGGGATTCTTCGTGTCCTCAAAGAGCTCCAGGGAGCGCATACGTGGCGCGGAAGAGCCCGTCGGGGCACTGACCTGGCCGATGGCATGCGGCAAGGAGATGTCGCAGCGGTTCTCGACCGTACCCCCAGACGTGACCATGATGTGCGGCGCCGACGAACAAGAGCCTGGACGGAATGCGACCCGTGGCGGGCTGGTCGCATGCCGCTGGACGCCGGTGGCGGACTCGAGGTCACCACTGGTTGCCCGGGTGTTTGGGATGGCGGGCCGCGTGTGTTCACGACCGTCCGGTGCTCAAGACTCCTGACGGGCAGTCATTCACTACCAGGTTGACGGGTGCGGCACGTTTGAATGACCGCAAGTGGCCGATCGTGCAGGCACACGTCCCCCCGCCCATCGGCGAACCAGGACTCGGGTGGGCACGACTTGCCGGCTGAGGCAACCCGCAGGCCGGCTCGGTCGTGGTGTTCGACGGGGCCAGCGTCGTTGCAGCGAAAAGGACATGGGGGTTGGTGGTCCCCCGCCACGTGAGAAGGTCGCCGCGTCGTCACCGGCGCCAATGCCACAGCTGGTCACCGATCACCGCGATCCTAAGGAGGGCCGCCTCAAGCATCATCGGTGATGATCTGGTGCGGAAAAGGATCGTCATCGGGCTCCCGGTGGCTGGAACGCCCAGGCAGGGTCCACGAGCCTGGCATCTGCCGCGGGTCGGTGGTTGTCGGGTGAATGAGATGATCCATGCGCGGCCGCCTGGAACTGTGGGTCGTGCAAGAGTCGACTCAGCGGCGCGTAGTACTGTGCGCGCCTAAACCTGACGGAGGAGTGCGGCATCGTGGGACTGATGGACAAGATCCGTGGCGAGTTCATTGACATCGTCGAGTGGACCGACGACACCCGGGACACGATCGTGTGGCGCTTCCCGCGCTACGAGAACGAGATCAAGATGAACGCCAAGCTGGTCGTGCGCGAAGGCCAGGTAGCGGTGTTCGTCAACGAGGGCACGATTGCCGATGTCTTCTCCCCGGGGACCCACACGCTGGAGACGCAGAACCTGCCGGTCCTGTCGACCCTCAAGGGCTGGAAGTACGGTTTCGACAGCCCGTTCAAGGCCGAGGTCTACTTCGTCAGCACCCGGCAGTTCACCGACCTCAAGTGGGGCACACAGAACCCCGCCATGATGCGTGACGCGGAGTTCGGGATGGTCCGCGTCCGTGCATTCGGCACCTACTCCATCAAGGCGGCCGACCCCGCCGTGTTGCTGCGCGAGCTGGTCGGAACCGACCCTGCCTTCAAGACCGACGAGGTCGACGAGTTCGTCCGGCAGTCGGTCGTGTCGCGGGTCGTGACAGCGCTGGCCACCTCTGGCGTGGCCGTGCTCGACCTGGCGGCGCACCAGAACGAGATCGCCGACCGACTTGGCGTGATTATCAGTGAGGACCTCAACCTGCTCGGTCTGCAGATGCCGCGGTTCATCATCGAGAATATCTCGCTGCCGCCAGAGGTCGAGGCCACGATGGACAAGCGGACCGAGATGGGCGTGCTCGGCAACCTCGACCAGTTCACGAAGTTCCAGGCCGCGAGCGCCATCACCGATGCGGCGCAAAACCCGGGCGGCATTGCCGGGGCGGGTGTCGGGATCGGGGTCGGGGCCTCCCTTGGCGCGCAGCTCGCCCAGGCGCTGCAGCCGGGTACGGCCTCCGCCTCTGCCCAGGGTGTGGCACCCGCGGCGGCAACCACTGGGCCGCCGCCGCTGCCGGTAGGCACCCAGTGGTACCTCGGGGTGAACGGTCAGCAGGTCGGCCCGATGGCCCCGTCAGAGATCCAGGCCCGAGTGGCGGCCGGAACAGTGACGTCGGAGAGCCTGGTTTGGCGCGCCGGCATGCAGACCTGGGTGCGCTTGGGTGAGGTAGCCGAGCTACAGGCTGCCCCAGGTTCCACGCCACCTCCGCTGCAGCCGTGACCGTCCTGCCGGGCCAGCACCAGTACGCCTGCCCGTCCTGCGGCGCTGCCCTTGAGTTCGCCCCGGGGACAGCGGGCATGGTCTGCCCGTACTGCGAGGCCAAGCTTGACATCGCCGTGCCGGAGAAGGGCAGCCCAAAGCACGACTACGTCGCCTACGCAGGGCAGCCGCACACGGCTGCGACGCAACTGCCCGCGTTCCACCTGACGTGCCGCAACTGTGGGAGCACACAGGAGATGACGGCGATCGCCGGCCGCTGCCCATCGTGTCGGGCTCCGCTGGTCGTCAGCGACGACCTCGCAGGCCAGCTCAAGAGCCCCGACGCCGTGGTGGCCTTCGTGGTCGACAAGGAGGGGGCCGCGGCGTGCTTCCGGGAGTGGACCTCCTCGCGGTGGTTCGCCCCGTCAGCCTTGAAGAAGGTCGGCAACACCGAGTCGATGCGCGGCAGCTATCTGCCGCACTGGGGCTTCGACGATCGCACCACCACGGACTACACCGGGCAGCGCGGTGAGCACTACTACACCACTGAGACCTATACGACGCAGGAGAATGGTCAGACCGTCACCAACACCCGGCAGGTGCAACACACCAGCTGGTCCCCCGTCTCGGGACAGGTCTGCCGAGACTTCGTCGACGTGCTCGCCACTGGTGTCAGCGCCCCGGATGCGGACCTGCTCGACAAGCTTGGACCGTGGTCGACAGCCGCGGCGACCGGCTATCAGTCGGAGTATCTGGCCGGCTTCGACTCACCTCGGTACGACGTAGACGCCGACGCGGGCTTCGTATCCGCGAAGCAGGACATGGCCGCCGTGATCCAGGGCGACTGCCGCGCCGACATCGGTGGTGACGAGCAGCGCGTGGAGGCGATGACAACCGACGACAAGGACGTGCTGTTCCGGCTGCTTCTGCTTCCGCTGTGGATCGCGGCGTACATCACCGGTGGCAAGACTTTCCACGTCTATGTGAATGCCAACACGGGCAAGGTCATCGGCGAACGGCCGTACAGCTTGGTCAAGATCCTCGCTGCCGCGCTCGCGGGGCTAGCGGTGCTCGCGGCGGCCTATCTCGCCTTCAAGGCCCAACGAGGCTAGTGCCGCCAGACACGCGCCCCACAGGACGAGCAACGTTGACGGCTCGGCTTTGACCATCACCGCCCTGCCGCTTCCC
>Ga0066789_10000033_pt1 | contig 36151 bp, 31 predicted proteins | sample OrgsoiDNA2013049_FD_70960 | JGI IMG/M metagenome (GOLD analysis project Ga0066789, IMG submission 70960) | Permafrost soil microbial communities from the Arctic, to analyse light accelerated degradation of dissolved organic matter (DOM) -... | ecosystem: Environmental > Terrestrial > Soil >...
GCGAGTGGCGGAATGGCAGACGCGCACGGTTCAGGTCCGTGTGTCCGTGAGGACGTGGGGGTTCAAGTCCCCCCTCGCCCACATCCAAGTAGCCGCCGGGACGAGCGTCCCATGGGTGCATCCCAAGATGGTACCGTTTTGGTATGAGCACTCAGATAGCGATTCGGCTTTCCGACGACATGGTCGCGTTCATCGACGATCTCGTCCGGAGCGGCGACGCAGGCAGTCGCGCGGCCGTAGTATCTCGAGCCCTCGAACGTGAACGGCGCCGCAAGGTCGCGGAGCGAGACGCCGCGATTCTCCGCCGGCAGGAGCCAGACCCTGACCTGGACGGACTCGCTGAATTCGCCGCGACGGTCCCGCTCGAAGACCTCGATTGATGCGACCCATTCACACGGCCCGGCTGGACAAGACCCGCCCAGTGTTGGTGCTGACCCGCGAGCAGGTGCGCCCGCACCTGACTCGCGTCACCGTGGCGCCGATCACCAGCACTATCCGCGGCCTATCCACGGAGGTTCAGGTCGGCCCAGCAAACGGACTCGACCATGCCTGCGTGGTCAGTTGCGACGACATCGTCACTGTCCCGGTGGCGTCGCTCGGGCACCAGCTTGGTTTCCTTCTGGACGAGCAAGAAACCGCGCTAACACAGGCGATCCACGCGGCATTCGACCTCGACTGATAGCCGCAACTCGCCCGTTCCATCCCGGACCGGTCGGCACGCTTTAGGCTCTGGCGATGAGCTACCGGCAGTCACCGCTGCGTCCGCGCGGCCGGCGTCGCCGCGGACCGACTCCCGGTGTTGTTCTCCTCCTCGTAATCTTGCTCGCCGCCGGTGGCGGGGCGGCGTATTACTTCAGTTCGCACGCCACGAAGCACACTCCCGGCACGGCCGCGCCGGGGTCGGCGTCCGCCTCGGCTTCTATCCCGCCCTCGCCCGCGAACAACTTGGTGCAGTCGTTTGCAGCGGCGTGGAGCAAGGGCGACCTGTCGACCGTGCCGTTTGCGGTGGGCCTCACCGGCGCCGAGGTCCAGAACCAGTACGCCGCCATCGTGAAGGGGCTGCAAGCCCGGTCGGTGCACATCGATGCCACCGCGGTCGCCCACACGGCGGACGACAATGTGTCGCGGTCGGTGCTTACGGTGACCTGGCAGCTGCCGGGAGATCAGGTGTGGAGCTACGCCTCGAAGGTCGACGTCAGATCCGCCGACGGCAATTGGGGAGTGGTCTGGCAGCCGACGTCGATCGAACCATCGCTGGCTGCAGGTGATGCGTTGCAATACACCCGGCTGGCACCGAAACGGGCGACGATCCTCGACGGTACCGGTCAGCCCATCATCATCGACCGAAACGTCACCGACATCGGCGTCGAAGCCGGCCAGGCTGGCAACCCGGTCACTACCGCGAACCAGCTCGCGAACATCTTGGGCGTTGCCGCCGACACGATCGCCGCGCACATCAAGGCCGCGAAGTCCGACGAATTTGTCGATGTCATCACGCTGCGCGAGGCCGACTATCAAAAGGTCTCGGCCGCGCTCAACACCGTGCCCGGCATCGTGTTACGCGACCAGACGTTGGCGCTGAGCCCGTCGCACGACTTCGCTCGCTCACTGCTCGGCACCGTCGGCCCGGTCACCAAGGAGATCGTCGACGCATCGAAGGGGCGCTACATCACCGGTGACACCACCGGGCTTGGCGGCCTTGAGCAGGAGTTCGATTCGACGATTGGCGGCACGCCCGGTTTCGAGATCGACGTCGTGCATCCCGCATCGCAGATCGGCACCAAGGTGCCGACTGTTCTCAAGGTGCAGCCGGCCGTCGACGGCAAGTCATTGCAGACCACCCTCGACGTGCGCGTCGAGGCCGCGGCCGATGCCGCCTTGCAGAGCACCACCGATCAGCCGACCGCGCTGGTCGCCGTCCGCATCTCGACTGGGCAAGTGATTGCGGTCGCGAACGGACCGAGTGGTGGCGGGTTTGATACGGCACTGCTCGGTGCGGTGCCACCGGGATCCGCGTTCAAGATTGTGACGACGGCGGCGTTGCTGGAAACGGGATTGAGCGTCAACGCGCCGGTGGTGTGCTCGCTGCAAATTCTGGTTCAGGGCAAGACTTTTCATAACTACGAAGGTGAGCAGCTCGGCAGCGTGCCGTTCCATACCGACTTTGCGAAGTCGTGCAACACCGCCTTCATCAGCCTCGCGCCGCGCGTGCCTGGCAGCACGCTGTCAGACACCGCACGAGCCCTCGGCGTCGGTACGTGCTGGTCGCTCGGCACTCCGGCGTTTCGCGGCAAGGTCGCGCCGCCCAGGGATCAGGTCGACCTCGCGGCGACCTCCTTCGGGCAGGGCTCGACGCTGGTGAGTCCGGTGAGTTTGGCGGTGATGGCGGCAACGGTGGCGCGTGGCAGCTATGTCGCCCCGCAGTTGGTGTTGAACGGCCAGCAGCAACCGTGCAACGCCGACGGATCCGGTGCATCTGCGAGCGCGTCCGCAAGCTCATCGGGTGTGCTGTCGTCGTCCGCTGCTTCGTCGTCCGCTGCTTCGTCGGCCGTCGCATCGGTGGCGGCGCCGACCGTGACCAGCGCTCCGCCGGCTGTGCCGAGCACGCCGCTGCCCGCTGCCGTCGTGACTCAGCTGCACGCCCTCATGCACGAAGTCGTCACGGTCGGCACCGGCGTTGTGCTCGCGAAGGCGCCGGGTGGCCCGGTGATGGCGAAGACCGGAACGGCTGAGTACGGCCCCGGCGACAAGCCGAAAACCCACGCCTGGCTCGTCGGCTACCAAGGCGACATCGCGTTCGCCGTCTACGTGCAAGACGGGCAGAGCGGTGGCACCGTCGCCGCGCCGGTCGCGTTGAAGTTCTTGCAGACGCTCACGCCGACGCCTGCGCCCACACCGAAGAAGTAGGTCGGTCGCGACCTGCGACGCATACGGTGGCCGAGCGGTCGGGTATCCCGCGCCGATCGTGGGTAGACCGTCGGCATGAGACTCAGTCATATACCCGTGCGGCTCGCCGCCGGATCGTTCATCCTGAACTCCGGCATTGGCAAGTTGCATGCCGACGAGATCACCGCCAAGGGTCTGCACAGCATGGCGATGGGCACCTACCCGTTCGTCGACAACGCCGAGCCCATGGTCTTCGCGCGCTCGCTGGGTGCCGGCGAAGTCGTGATCGGTGCAACCCTGCTGTCGCCGTTCGTCTCGCCGTTCATGGCCGGCGCGACCCTCGTCGGATTCTCGGGTGCGCTGCTGCACATGTATCGCGAGACGCCCGGCATGACCGAACATGACGGCGTACGGCCAACCTCGAAAGGTGTGCCCCTCGCCAAAGACGTCTGGATGCTCGGCATCGGACTAGGGCTGATGATCGATGGCCTGACGCCGAAGCGCAAGCGCCGCAAGCCAGCACGGACGGCGGCCACGCCGCGCCGTTAGGTGCGCTGATGCGGCATCATCGACGCTGTGCCTGAGCTCCCCGAAGTCGAAGCGCTGGCGACGTTTCTCACCACGCACGTCGTTGGTCGCCGCGTCGATCGGGTCGATGTCGGGTCGTTCCAAGTGCTGAAGACCTTCGATCCGCCTGTGTCTGCCCTGGTCGGCACCACGATCACCGGCGCGAGCCGGCGCGGGAAGTTCCTTGACCTTGTGACGACTGGCCCACACCTCGTCGTCCACCTTGCTCGTGCTGGCTGGCTGCGATGGCGGGCCGAGCTCGCGCCGGCGCCGATCCGGCCGGGAAAGAGTCCGATCGCGCTGCGGGTGAAACTCGATGACGGCTCCGGGTTCGACCTCACCGAGGCGGGCACCCAGAAACGCCTTGCTGCGTATGTGGTTCTCGACCCCACGACGATCGAGGGCGTTGCCAGATTGGGCCCAGAACCGCTTGACCCGGCGTTCGACGTCGACGCTCTGGCGGCGCTCTTGCACCGCCGACGCATGCAGATCAAGGGCTTGTTGCGCGACCAGTCGGTGATCGCCGGCATCGGCAATGCCTACAGCGACGAGATTCTGCACGTTGCCAAGATGTCGCCGTTCAAGATCGCCGACAGCCTCACTCCTGACGAGGTGGCAGTTCTGTATGCCGCCATGCAAACGACATTGCGTGCCGCGGTTTCGCGGGCGGCCGAACTAGACGCGGGCGAACTCAAGGCCGAGAAGAAGGCGAACTTGCGCGTACACGGGCGCGCCGGCCAACCCTGCCCGGTGTGCGGTGACACCGTGCGGGAGGTGTCGTTCGCCGACTCGTCACTCCAGTACTGCCCGACGTGCCAGACGGGCGGCAAGCCGCTGGCCGACCGTCGCCTTTCGCGCCTGCTCAAGTAGTTACCGCGGTCGCGTTGGGCCAAATGGCCCAACACCACGCCGTCTGGGCCTCATGCTGGCGGCTGGATCGGCCGAGAGAGCAAGGGTGAGTGCGAACCCGCTCGGTGCGACCGCCACGAGTGCTGCGACTGCCGAGACTGCGGCACCGCCGCGACCGCTTCGGCCGGTGTCGACCGGGCCGGCGGCCCGGGCGTCCTGGCAGCGCCGGTACACGATCGTTTTGGTGGCCCTCGACGCCGTGCTGCTCTTCGGCGGCACGACCATCGCGGCGGTGCTGCGCTGGGGTGCACCCGCGGGCAGCATCAAGGTCGGCGGGCTGGACTACTACGCGATTGCCGCGTTGATCGGCGCGGTCTGGTTGGCGTTGCTCGCCAGCACCCACTCCTATGACGCGCGATACCTCGGCATTGGCTCGGATGAATTCCGTCGGGTCGCTGATGCCGCGATCCGCGTTACCGCCCTCGTTGCGTTCGTAACGTTCGTCGGCAAGCTGCCGCTGTCGCGTGGGTTCGTCGCGATGGCGCTTCCGATTGGGCTCGTCTCCACCCTTGCCGGCCGCTATGCGGCTCGCCGGGTTCTGCATCGGCTGCGGCGCGAGTCGCACTGCCTGCACCGAGTGCTCGTCGTTGGCACGCCGATCGCGGCTGCCAAACTCGCTGAGGGACTCAGCCGGTCGATCTACACGGGCTATCACGTCGCTGGTACCTGGTCGCCGGCAGCTACCGACTTTGTCGGCCCGGACCGCACCGCGCGTGAACGTGGCCGTGTCCTTGAGGTGCTGGCCCGCACACAGGCCGACACGGTCGCCGTGGCGTCCTCGGGCTTCAGTCCGGCCGCGCTGCGCGAACTCGCCTGGCAACTTGAAGGCAGCGGCGTCGACCTCCTGGTCTCGCCCGCTTTGACCGACGTCGCCGGCCCGCGGATTCACATGCGGCCAGTCGACGGTCTGCCGCTGCTGCATGTCGAAGAGCCGACGCTCGACGGCGGCAAGCAACTCGCGAAGTCGGCATTCGATCGCGTCGCAGCGCTACTGCTGCTCGTTGCCTCGTCGCCGCTGCTGTTTGGAATTACCTTGGCCATCCGGCTGACGAGTCCTGGTCCGGCGATCTTTCGCCAACAGCGGTCGGGCCGCGGCGGCGCCCTGTTCACGATCAACAAGTTCCGAACGATGCGGGTCGATGCCGACCAATCATTTGACGCGCTCATTGCAGCGCAGGCCGAGAAGCCGGGCGGCATGTTTGTCAAGGACGCCGTCGACTCTCGGGTCACGACTGTCGGCGGCTTTTTGCGCCGGTATTCGCTCGACGAGCTGCCGCAGCTCTTCAACGTGTTGTTCGGACAGATGTCGCTGGTAGGGCCGCGTCCATTGCCGGCGTCCGTCGAGCAGGTCGGCCACGACGTGAGCCGTCGGCTGTTGGTGCGGCCGGGGATGACCGGGCTATGGCAGGTCAGCGGTCGCTCGGACCTGCCATTCGACGAGTCAATCCGCCTCGACCTCTACTACGTCGAGAACTGGTCCCCGGCGTTCGACCTCATGATCTTGTGGAAGACCGCTCGTGCTGTGTTGCGAGGTAGCGGTGCCTACTGACCTCGCCGCGCCAGGTCGCGTCGACGTGCTCGGTGTCGGCATAAGCGCGATTTCTCTCGATAGCGCGGTCAACGAGATCATGCGGTGGATCGATGGCGGCGAGCGACATTACGTCTGCGTGACCAACGTGCACACGGTGATGGAATGCCAGCGCGACGAGGAGTTGCGCCACATCCACAACGCGTCAGGTCTGACGACACCTGACGGCATGCCCATCGTGTGGTGCCTGAAGCGAGCGGGTGCATCGGGCGTCACCAGAGTTTACGGACCCGACTTGATGCTGGCGTTGTCGAAACCACTCGCGGAGTCGTGCCGTTCTGTTTTCCTCTATGGCACAACACCGCGCACTCTGGAACTACTAGCCGCGCGCCTGACGTCGCAGTTTCCTGGGTTGCGCATCGCCGGAAGCTACGCACCACCGTTCCGTCCGCAGACGCCTGCTGAGGATGCGGACGTCGTGCGACTCATCAACGACAGCGGAGCGGACGTCGTGTGGGTTGGCCTCGGAGCGGTCAAGCAGGAGTACTGGATGGCGACGCACCGCGAGTCGTTGGACGCAAGTGCACTAATCGGTGTCGGTGCAGCCTTCGACTTCCATGCCGGAGTCGTGAAGCAGGCTCCGCTGTGGATGCAACGACACGGACTTGAATGGGTGTACCGGCTCTGCCGCGAGCCGCGCCGGTTGTGGCGTCGATACCTTCGCACCAACCCAGCGTTCGTCGGCTGCATCCTTCGCCGGCCCCCGCGATTGCAGCACCCGCGACCCCTAGCGAAGCCGTAGGGGTTTGAAGGTGGGACTCCTCCAAGCCGATGCGGCGATGGACACACCCGAGAGCGCGAACCCACGTTCGTGGCGGGGGCGGTCGATGTTCGATGCCGACACTGCACGAAGCGTCGTCCTCAAAACAATGGCGGTCCGTGCTATCACCTTGCCCGTGCAGGCGATCACCGGGGCACTCACAACCTACCTGTGCGTGCGAACCGTAGGAGTCGCCGCATATGCAACAGTCGGACTGCTCCTTGGGCTGCAAGGGTTTAGTGGGTTTCTCAACCTCGGGACGCCCGCCGCGTTGTCGACAGCAGTCGGCGAGTCGCCAGTCCGTGGCGACGACACGCTAGCTCGCACATTTGTGACGTCCCTCCGGTCGGTTGTACCGGTCTCAGCAATCGCCGTCCTGCTTGCCGTTGTATTGGCTGTGACAGGAGCATGGCCGGACATCCTCGGTCGAGGTCGTCCCGATCTGCTTACCGCCGGTGCCCTCGTCGTTGTGATCGGGCTGGCGGTGGCGCAACCGATGGTCCTGCAGCAGGCAATCTTGATGAGCTCCGGGCGTACCTGGCTGGCAATCTTCGGCACTACATCGGGAGCCGTCCTTGCATTGGCCGGTACCGCAGCGGCTGCTGCATTTGGGGCACCGGCGCTCTGGTTCATCGTCGTGCCGATGCTCTGCCAACTGACGGGGATGGTGGTGTGGTCAGGCGCGACTCGCAGGATTGTGGGCCTGAGCCTGCGGGCTTTGATGAAAGCAGCTGTTGATCGCGACTATCGGGGGATCCCGATCCGACTCCAGTCGACTCCGGCTCTGCTGATCTGGATCTTCCTTCCGTTGGCGTATCAAACCGATCGCATCGTTTTAGATCACTTCTCGACGTCCGCACAGCTTGCGAGCTACAACGTTGCGTGCCAGATCTTTGCCCCAGTGCTCAGCATCGTGACGCTAGGTTCGGCGTCTCTGTGGGGCTACTATTCGCTGCGCCGCATTGAGGGCGCGTTGCCTTCGCCGCGCGCGTTCACGCAAGCGTCGCTGGGCCTCGCCGGTGTCGGCTTCTTACTGGGCATCGCGTATGTGATCGTCACGCCTGGACTGAGTCACCTAGTGACGGCTCATACCGTGTCGGTCTCCAGCGGACTTGCCTTAGCGTTCGCACTCTTCATGGTCGTACAGTCCTTTCATCAGCCCAGCGCAATGCTGCAAACCGACGTCGCAGGCCTTCGGTTCAATGCTGCGGCTGTCGTGGCCATGACGGTTCTGAACATCGCGCTGAGCATCGCATTTACGCGTCCGCTCGGTGCTGTGGGCCCGGTGCTCGCATCGGTGCTGTCATTGACGGCCGCGCTGGCAATCCCATCCTTTATTCGCGGAAGGCGGATACTGAGGGCGCCGGCGCCGGCGCCGGCTCTGGCAGTTTGATGATGCGCGTGCGACTAGATCGGTCAGGTTGAGAGTGGGCAGATTCCGCGACTCTGTGGATCGGATACTCGTTTCGGCTCTGCGTAAGGCGGAGCAATACGACTACGTCGCCTTGGCTCTTTGGCGCGACCTGGTCCCCGAGTATTCGACACCTGCACGCGAGCGTGATCAACGTGCCGACTTCCTCGCGTTTTGCCGCGCGTACGCCCCGGTTGGTCGCGGCCAGTTATTCCAGGACCTTTGGGTCCTGTTCGAGACAGGACGGCAGTCTGCCGGCTACTTCGTTGAGTTCGGCGCGGTTGACGGGTTCGCTCACAGCAACACGCTGCTGCTCGAGCGGCAGTTCGGCTGGAGTGGGATTCTCGCAGAGCCAAACCCTGCAATGGGCGGCGTCTTGGAGCAGAACCGCACTGCTTCGATCGACACTCGTTGCGTGTGGCGTACGTCGGGCGAAGTCGTCGAGTTGTTCGTTACCCCAGACCCGGAGTTCTCGACCATCGCAGGCCTTGAACACTCCGACCAGCACGCCACCACCGAACGAATGACGGGTGAGATACACAAGGTCCGCACGGTTTCACTGGCAGACCTCCTGCACGATCACGGTGCGCCAACCGTGATCGACTATCTGAGCGTTGACACCGAGGGATCTGAATACGAGATCCTTTCCGCCTTTCCCTTTGGGTCGCGAACCATCCGACTGGTTTCTATCGAGCACAACAACCGACCTATCGAGCGCGATCTGGACCGACTGATGGCGACCCACGGCTACGAGAGACGATTCCCTGAGTTGTCCAGCTGGGACGCCTGGTACCGACTGCGGACGATGTCCGAGTGAGAGTCGCTCGTCGACGAGGTCGCTACGACCACGTTCCACTCGCCCTGTCATAGACCACGAGATGGCGTCGGTTCGCCATCGTCTTGATGCGATCGGGCGCATACCAAAGGACGCGGTCGATCGCGGCCAGCACGAACGTTGCCGGATTGAGCCGCCCGCTGTGTCGGTGCATCTCGGTCTTGTACGCCGTAAGGTTGTCCGACAGGTGGCTGCCATGGAAACAAAAGCCACCGAGCATGGCCTTCGCTATTGTCAATTCCTCGACGGTAGAGAATTGACGCCACAAGTAGTTGTCGCCGGCCAGTCGATAGCTTGCCAGTACCGATAGATCGACCGTTTCCAGCATTTCTCTGCGCCAGAACGTCGACTCCTGCTGGATCATCGGCAGAAGCCGTCCGTAGGCACTGGCTTGAATCAGGCGAGGTCGAAACCGGAACGGAAGGCGAACGCCGACGATGTACCCTTCGGGTGAGAAATGTGCGTCATACCCCTTGAGCCATTTGGTGCCTGTTTGCTCCATCAGATCAAGCACGACATCGAGTGCGTTCGGCACAAGGGCGTCGCCCGCATTCAGGTAGAAGACGACGTCTCCTTCGGCGCGACGCAGACCCTTCGCTAGTGCGTCGTACATGCCGCGATCGGGTTCGGAAATGACGTCAAGTTCTACGTCGCCGGCGGCTCGAATAGCCTCGCCGACTGTGTCGTCCGACGACGCTCCATCACACAGCACGTACTGAAGCCGGACGCGACCGGTTGCGACTGCACGCTGTGTGGCGATCGACGACACAGTTCGCCCGACGAGCGACGCGCCGTTTCGCACTGGGGTGATCGCGGTGACCGTCTTTATGGGGATCATCCTCTTCGCCCTTTGGGCGTTCCCTTGACGAGTGCCCACCGGAGACTGCGTGCGTTTATGTACACGCGCTGCCAGAAATCCATTCTCACGTCCTTCGTCTGGTAATGCATCCGTGACTTGCCCGTATTTGCGAGGAGGGCGCGCGAGGGAGGCAATGCCATTTCACCAAGCGAGGTGCCGGCGGCCTGGATTGTCTAACCCCTTCTGTTTTCGGTGCGCTGCGTTTTGTGATCGGAACTACGGCCTCGGACGCTGAGCGGTTGAGCTGAATTCCCAGCGCCGTGGCCTAAATGGTCAGGACGGCCGCCATGGCGCTTTGCGAGAGCGCACGCTGGGCATGATCACCGCCTTGAACCGTTCAGCCGTCTGGGCTGCAGTGACTGTCTCGACGGATCGAGCGGCTTCGGCGCTCGCGCGTCGCCACTCTTCGGGCCCAAGAGTCGCTGCGTTGGTAAGTGCGGCAGTGAACTGCTGCGTGTCGTCGGGTGCAAACAGGAAGCCGTTCTGGCCGGGCCTCAGGAGCTCGATCGCAGCTTGTGCATAGACACTCCCGAGTACGGGCGTGCCCTGACTCAGGGCCTCTACGACCACGAGCCCCCACTCGTCTGAGAGCGACGGTAAGACGAAATAGTCCGCCGAGAGATATTCCCTACGTAGATCAACCAAGTCGTCGATCCAGTCGACAAAGTCGGCGGACACCGCCAGCTCTGAGCTCAGGCTCTTCAGTCGTTCGAGTTCGGGTCCGCTGCCGATGATGCGCAGATGCAAGGCGTGTGGTGTTTTGGCGGCGGCGTGGATAAGAAGATCGACGCCCTTAAGCGACACGAGTCGTCCGACGTAGAGCACCGTTCGCATTTCTCGGCGCGGCCGCCGCTCGTCGAGTTCCTTCTGTGACGCTGCGGGCATAGCCGACACCTGCGGTATGACGATGATTTTGTCCGCAGCGACGCCGATTGACTCGCAGTACCGTGCGCCGGACGCTCCGTTGACGATGACGGTTGTTGGGAATCGCGCGAGCGCCCGTCGCAACGCGACCCGAGGCAGTGATCGGCCAGTCTCTGAACGCTCCGAAACACGCGCCCACACAACAAGCTTCACGGTCGGGTGCAGCAGTTTGTAGAGCGTTGCTTGCGCAGTACGAATTCCCATCTCCGTGGTGATGATGATCGAGGGGTGTTCGCGGCGCAGCAGCGAGTAAGCCCGCGTGTATAGGACGACGGAGGTCTGATCGGAGAAGCCGTCCGGATGCGTAAACGTTCCGCCGAGCCGACGGGCCGGAAGGGTCTCGTAGCGGCCTCCCGACTCCCTCACAGCGGCTGCGACGCCGTGGGTGGCCGTATCGGCGCCAAGTACGAAGTCGGCGTCAAGGGTTCCGATGAGTTCGCGATAGAGCGCGGTCCGATAGTCGAACGCAATGCCTTCGAGCATCACCACCTTCGCGCTGGCGCGTCTGCGGGAATCGCGCTGATGTTCGTCGCCGAGGCCGAGTAGAGATGAGCCAAAGTCATTTGAGACCAGCGTGCTGGCTGCTCCCACGAGTGGTCCGGCGTACGAATCACGTTCGGCCAGGAGCGAACGCACCGCAGTCGCTAGCCCGTCTGGCGTCAGCTCGCACTCGACACCAACTCCCAGTTCCCGCACGACGCGAACCAACCATTGCGAACCGCCGACGATCGCCGGCACTCCTGCGCGAACGGCGCCCGTGAGAATTCCGCTCGGAGCGTCGAACGTGTGGGTCAGGACCACGGCGTCGAGGGCCGACAGCACTAGGCCGAGTTGGTCGTCGTCTAAATACCTGTCAAGCACATGAATGCGCGCTCCCAGTGGGCTACGCAACGCAGCGTTGATTGCGCGCGCCGCTTTTTCGTCTTGCCGCCCTGCGAACACGGCGTGCACGTGTGGGGGCAGGTTCGACAGCGCCGCCAGAGTTAGGTCTGGGCGCTTCCGCCACGACACGTCACCCACGATGCCGACGACGAAAGCATCGGCTGGCAGGTTCAGCTGATCGCGTGCGATGAAGCGCTCGTGCGCCGGGAATCCGATTGGTGCGTCTCGTAGTGGGCGAGCATGCCCGAAGCCTGGGCGGTGGTTGACGACTCCAAACGAATCGGTGAGGAAAAGCACGGAGCTGTTCGGCCAGAGAATGCCGAGCGCCCGAGCGGTCACAGCCTTTACCATCGCTCGACGGCCCGCGCGCGATGTTGGCGGCCACGGCGGTGCTGTACGCATCACGAGCGCGCGAAGTCGTGGTAGGCGCCGCTGGGTGAGCGCGTAGCGGCAGAGCGATGGCAGCCAGGAGTCGGCCTCGGGAATGACGATCGTTACCCCGCGACCGGCTGCACCGCCTTGAGCCGCACGAATCGCGCGGCGGGTGAAGTTGCGGCGACCCTCCACTTCGACGACGGTCAGCCGTCCGGACACGGTTAACTCCCTGAGGTGCGTCGCGTACTCGGCGCTTGCGACGCACGCCCGAGTCGCGACGAGGACAACGGGACCGGGCGCTGCGACCACGGCGAGACGCACATACAACAGGCGGTGTCCGCCGGCGTCCGATTCGATGATCGCTATCGTCATCGTTGTTGTGCCGTCCTATACGCGGATAGCAGCGCCGCGACGCTCGCCGACGGGTTTTCGGACCGGCATCGGTTGTGGACGACGAGGACGCGCATGGTGTCCCCGATTCTGGCAGGTGTGACCAGATAACCTAGGGAACGCACACCGCGGGAGCTCGGGCGAAACCGGGCTGAGAGGGCGACTGGCCGGCAGCACCGGCGCGGGTCGCCGACCGTTCGAACCTGACCGGGTAATGCCGGCGTAGGGAGTTCGCCGGGCATCCGGCGGGGAAGGCAGCAATGGCTGTCGAGATCGAGCCCAGAACGCACCACCGCGAGCCGAACGTCGAAGCACCGCTCACCCTCGACCAACCGGCGGCGAAGTCGCTCGGTTTCTTCGACCAGGTCGGGCTGTGGGGCAACCTCGGGGTCAGCCTGCTCGGATTCACCGGCGCTCTCTTCGTGTTGCAGCCGCGGTCGAACAGCCCGGGCCTGTCGCTAACGGCAGCACTCGTCGCCACGTTCGTCGGCACGGCACTTGGCGCAGCGGCTGTCGGCCTGGCCGCCGTGCCGGCGGCCCGCACTGGCGCGCCCGCGATGGTGTTGCTGCGCGGCCTGTTCGGCGGCCGCCTTTCGTACCTGCCCACGGGCCTCAACATCGTGCAGCTACTGGGTTGGGCCACCTTCGAGATCGTGATCATCGCGTCGGCGGCGCATCAGCTGTGGCCGAGCGTGGCCCAGAACACCTTCGTCGTAACGGCCGGTGTGGTGACGACTGCGCTCGCACTTCGCCCGCTCGGCGTCGTCCGCGTGCTTCGAAAGTATGTAACCGTCGCGGTCGCGATCGTCGTCGCCTACCTGTTCGTGCAGTTGCTTCGGCAGCCGTTGCCCTCGCCGGCGCACACGTCATGGCAGAACTTTTGGCCAGCGGTCGACGTCGCGCTGGCGGTCGCGATTTCGTGGGTGCCGGTCGCCGGTGACTACGCGCGGCATTCGCGATCGCCGCGCACGGCGTTCGGTGCTGCGTTCGTCGGGTACACCGTCACGCAGACCGCGTGTTACGCGCTCGGCATTGTCGCCATCTTGAGTGTGCCGGCCGCCAGCGACGGTTCGAACCACGGCGTGTGGGGTGCGTTTATCGCGGTGGCGTTGGGAAAACTGGCTTTCGCGGTACTCGCGATTCGTGAGATCGACCAATCGTTTTGCGACGTCTACTCGACCGCCGTCAGCACCCAAAACCTGCGCCCGCAATGGGATCGCCGCGTGCTCGCACTGATCGTCGGCATCGCCGCGACCTTCCTGGCGTTGCTCTTTCACATCGGCAACTACCAGAACTTCCTCTACCTCATCGGGTCGGTCTTCGTGCCGTTGTTCGGTGTGCTCGTCGTCGACTACTTCGTGCTGCATGGTGATCGACGATGGGACGTCGCCGAGCGGGCGCATTCGCGTTGGTTGATGCTGATTCCGTGGGTCGCTGGGTTCTGCGTCTACCAGCTCGTCAATCCCGGCGTAATCCCGCGCTGGGCCGGGTTTTGGGGACGGGTCGCCAGCGACATCGGCTTCACCCCGCAGAGCTGGATGAGTGCGTCGCTGCTCTCGTTCGTTGCTGCCGGGTTGCTGACCCTGGTTGTGCGGGTTCCGGTTAGAGCTTCGTAACGCGGACGGCGGTGCCGTACGCGCAAATCTCCGTCCAGACGCCACCCATCTCGGAGGTGTCAAAGCGCATGGCCAGGATCGCGTTGGCCCCGCGCGCGGTCGCCTCGTCGATCAAACGCTGCATTACCTGGTTGCGGCTGTCGGTGAGCGCGGTGGTCATGCCACGAAGCTCGCCGCCGATGATGGATTTGAGCCCGGCGCCCATCTGACTGAACGCGTTGCGAGACCGCACAGTCAGTCCGAAGATCTCGCCCAGCACTTCGTCGACGCGGTAGCCGGGGATGTCATTGGTCGTGACTATCAGCATGGAAGTCTCCATTCGGTCGGCGGCCTTGAGCGAGTTCGCTCAGCGGCAGCACTGAGCGAGCCTAGGGCACGTTTGCACGGGCATCGGGGTCTGCGGTGGCAACATGACGCTATGTCGGACAACCTGCTGGCTGCGCGCATGCTGGACGCGATGGCCGACGGCGTGGTGGCCGGCGACGCCCATGGCCGGGTGCGGTTGTGGAACCCCGGCGCCGAGCGGCTGTTCGGTTGGACCCAGGCAGAGGTACTCGGCGGGACCTTCCCCGGGGTGCCCGACGAGGCGGCCGAGGCCGAACGCGATGCGGCGCTTGCCAAGGTGCTGGCCGGCGAGCACGTCTCGCTGGCGACGAAGCGACGCAAGGCGGACGGCGGGTTGGTCGACGTCTGGATCGTCTTCAGCCCGATTCATGCGTGGCTGGACGGACCGGTCGATGGCTGGCTGGCCGTCGTCCGCGACGCCACGCAGGAGCGCGCCGTGCAACGCGAACTGCGTCGCAGCGTGGAGTTGGTTGGTCGGCTCGCGTCGGTGGTCGCCAGCCTCAATTCCGACCTCGACCTCAACACGGTGCTGCATCGCATCAGTGAATCGGGCCGCGAACTGCTCGCCGGTGATGGGGCGATCTACACCCTGCTCGAGGCCGAAGATCTGCTCGTGGTGGCGGCCTCGGGGCTGCCGTCGTCTCTGGTTGGTGAGCGCCTCCCGATTGCTGAGTCGGCCGTCGCGAAGGTCCTCGCTTCTGGCCGGGTGTCGATGGCGCTGCGCACCGGCGAATTCATGACGGCCTCGCAACTCGTGCGCGATACGGCTGCGGCGTTCCCACGGCTTGCCGTCGCGCTTACCCACCAAGACGGCCGTCCGTCAGGTGCGCTGTACGTCTTGTTCGCTGAGGGGCGTCGGGCGATCGGCCGGGCCGAGTTGGGCGTGCTCGAACTGTTGGCTGAAGCCGCCGGCGCGGCCGCGACCAATGCCCGCGTCTACGACCGCACGCGTCGACAGCGCGAACATGAACGCGCTGTCGTCGACGCGACCCTCGACGGCATGGCGGTGCTCGACTCGCGCGGGCTGGTGCGCCAATGGAACCCGGCCGCGCACGAGCTGACCGGTCTTACCCCGACCGATGCACTCGGCCGACAGCTGCCCTTTCCGATGCCCGACGCCGGCAAGACCGCCGAGTACCAGCTGCCATCCGGGCGGTGGCTGGAAATTCTGTGCGCGCCCATCGGCGCCACCAAGGAGATCGTCGTCGACTTCCGCGACGTCACGCGTACGAAGGCGATCGAGCAGAGCAAGGATCTCTTTCTCGCGGTCACGAGCCACGAACTTCGGACGCCGATCACCGTCGTTCAGGGCTACGCCTCGACCTTGCTCACCCACTGGGACGACTTGCCGGACGACGAGCGCAAAGATTCGGTGCACCGCATCGCCGAACGCGCCCGCGCTTTGGGCGCGCTGGTCGAGCAGCTGCTGCTTGGCTCGCGGGCGGGCTTGGCGCCGGCGCAGCCCGCCGTCCCGTTTGATCTTGTCGGACTGCTGCGCACCGCCGTGGCCGGCTTCACCGCGATGGCGAGCGGCCACACGTTTGTCATCGACGTGCCACCGGACCTGCCCGACGCCCTCGGTGACCCGAGCTCGACCGAGGTCGTGTTCGGGCAGTTGCTCGAGAACGCGGTGAAGTACTCACCGGACGGCGGGGAGATCACCCTCACCGCGCGCGCCGAAGGCGACCGTGTGGTCGCCCTCGTCTGCGATCGCGGGCTAGGGATTCCCGGTGGCGAGCACGCCCAAGTGTTCGAGCGGTTCTACCAGGTGGGCGGCGAGCGACGACGGTTCGGTGGGGTGGGGCTTGGCCTATACATCGTGCGGCGCCTGCTCGAAACCCAGGGCGCGTCGGTGCAAGCCCTTCCTCGGGACGGCGGCGGCACCTGCTTCGCGGTCAGCTTTCCGGCCGCAAACTTTTCACCGGCGTAGCCGCAAACGTTTCACCGTCCTAGGCGCGGGAATGCAGGCCACGCGGTTATGCCATGGGTAGCGTGGTGGGGTGATCGGCTGTCTCGCTGCCTGCCGGAGGTGAGCTGGTGAGTTCGGTCCGCGTCGAGGCGGCCGCCAAAAGCCTCGGCTACGTGCGCGAAGTGATCCGCGAAGACCTCGCCGTCCTGCCTGAGGTCGTGCGCGAAGACGTCGCGCTGGTCGCGACCGAATTGCTGGGCAACGCGGTGCGCCACGCGCGCTCCCTCGACGATGGCGGCGTGGTCATCGACTGGGGAGTCGGCGAGTACGGCGTCGAGATCGCGGTCACCGACGGCGGCGCCGCGACCGTCCCGACGGTCCATGACCCCGGGCCGACCGACACCCAGGGCCGCGGTTTGGCCATCGTTGCCACCTTGTCGACGCGCTGGGGGGTTGAGCGCCACGGCGCGCTCACGACCGTGTGGGCGGTAGTCCCCTTTCCTGGGCGTGCGATGTAATCTTCGTTCGCTCGGGTGCCACTGCATCCCCCGTCGGTGGCACCCGAGCACCCACTACACAGCCAGCCCTTCCGGTTGCGAAGCCGTTCCGGCTGCGAAGCACCCAGCACCACAACAGCCAGCCGTTCCAGCATCACCCGAGCTAGCCGTTCCGGAGGGCACTATTCGGCTCCTTCGTGCGGTCATCACAGGCGGCGCCGGCTTCCTCGGCTCGCATCTATGCGAGCGCATGCTGCGCGACGGCTACGAAGTGCTGTGCCTCGACAACCTCTCGACCGGCACCCCGAACAACATCGAGCACCTCCTGGGCGACGATCGGTTCCGGCTGCTCAAAGTCGACGTGACCGACTGGATCCATATCAGCGGCCCGGTCGACGTGGTGCTGCACTTCGCCTCGCCCGCCTCGCCAGCCGACTACCTGCAACTGCCGATCCAGACCCTCAAGGTGGGTTCGGTCGGCACCTTTCACGCGGTCGGCTTGGCCCAAGAAAAGGGCGCGCGCTTCCTGCTCGCGTCGACCTCGGAGGTCTACGGCGACCCGCAGGTGCATCCGCAACCCGAGACGTATTGGGGCCATGTCAACCCGGTCGGCCCGCGCGGTGTGTACGACGAAGCCAAGCGCTTCGCCGAAGCGATGACCGTCGCGTACCGCGACCATCGGGAAGTCAACGCCGCCATCGTGCGCATCTTCAACACCTTCGGCCCACGCATGCGACCCGACGACGGCCGGGCCATCCCCACGTTCATTAGCCAGGCGCTGCGGGGCCAGCCGCTGACGGTCGCCGGCGACGGCAGCCAGACGCGATCGGTCTGCTACGTCGACGATCTCGTCGAGGGCATCGTGCGGTTGCTGCACTCCGACCTGCCAGGCCCGGTGAACATCGGCAACCCGCACGAACTCTCCGTACTGGAGCTGGCCCAAACGATCTGCCGCCTCGTCGGCTCGTCGTCGTCCATCGAATTTGTTGCATTGCCGCAAGACGACCCGTTGATGCGACGGCCTGACATCACCGTCGCCCGCCGCGATCTTGATTGGACGCCGGAAGTCGATGTCGAGACGGGGCTGCAACGCACGATCGATTGGTTCCGGGCGCACCCCGACCTAGCCTCGCGCTAACGTCGGCGTTGTGGGCCTCCTCGACGGATCCGTGATCGTCGTCACCGGTGCTGGTCGGGGCATCGGCCGCGGTGAGGCGATCGAGCTCGCGCACCAGGGCGGGTCGGTCGTCGTCAACGATGTCGACGTCGAAGCGGCCACCGCAGTTGTCGCCGAGATCGCTGCCAATGGTGGCCGGGCCAGTGCGCATGCTGGCGATTGCAGCGATCCGCACATCGCGCAGAGCTTGGTGGCACAGGCGCTTGCGGTGTTCGGCCGACTTGACGGCGTCGTCAACAACGCCGGCATCGTTCGCGACCGCACCTTGGCGAAGATGAGCGTCGACGAATGGGACGCCGTGATCGCCGTGCATCTGCGCGGGCACTACGCGTTGACGCACGCGGCTTGCGCGCACTGGAAGGATCACGGCGGCCAAGGCCGCATCGTCTGCACGACCAGCACGTCGGGATTGCTCGGCAACTTCGGCCAGGCCAACTACGGCGCCGCCAAAGCTGGCATCGCGGCGTTCTCGACCATCGTCGCGTACGAGATGGCCCGCTATGGCGTGACCTGCAACGCGATCGCGCCAGCGGCGCGCACGCGCATGACCGAAGGCGCCTACGGCCGCATCGCGGTCGAGTCGGGTGACAACTCGGGTGCCGACGCGGATTTTGACTTCTGGCATCCCGACAACGTCGCGCCCCTCGTCGCGTATCTATGCAGTGCCGCGTCCGGTCACATCAGCGGCAAGGTGTTCGGCGTCCAAGGCGATGCGATTGAGCTCTACGCGCCCTACACGTCGGTGGCCGTGATCGAGAACGGCAAACATCGTTGGGACGCCGACGACGTGCGCGATCGGGTCGGTGAGTTGTTCGAACAGGCGGGGATCGTCGCGACCGCCGAGAACCCGATGTTGCGGCTGCGCTATTCGATGAGCGACCGCACGACCCCGCCCGCGCACTAGGCGCTGCTGCTGTTTGCGCGTGCCGCTGGGCCGAACGGGCTCTTAAGTCTCCGTACGAATGCCCGGTATCGGTAGCGCCAAGTTCGTGGCACGCTGAAGACTCAGAACACGCGGTTTGTTAACAGAATGCAGTTCGGGGGATATGAGTGATCGACGTCGGCATAGCGGCAACCCACAACGGGGTCGCGCCGGAGATCAAACGCGACGCGATGTCGTATTTGCTGATACCGCTGGTGCAACGTGCATCTCCCGAGCTTGCGCCGCTGCGCGAAACCCTGCGTGCCTGGGTCACCGTCGTGGCGACATCGGCTGACCCGTGCTTGGTGCTCAGCGCCGACGGGCGGGTTGCGGGCTTGTCAGTCTCGGCTGCTGCGTTGGTGGCCGAAGCTCCGATGGACATCGTCGGGCGCCGCCTTGTTGGCGACGTTTTCGCGCTCGTCGATTTCAGCAGCGCGGCCGAGCCCATGCCCGCCGATGCGATGGTGCCACCCGTGCAGGCCATTAGCTCTGGTGTATTGAGTCGCGGTCTCGTGCGGCTTCGCCGGGCGGACGGCGTGACACTCACCCTCGATGCGATCGCGACGCCGTTGCACGCCGATGACGGCATGATCATTGGGTCGCTGACGTTCTTCGGGCGCCTCGCGGCGCACTAGGTCGCTGCGGCGCCTCGCGCCGCATTGGGTGACAGCGGCGGCGGTTAGGCTGATCGCCGTGTCGCTTTCCAGTTCAACGACATCGCTGCTCGCGGTGATCGGTGTCGCCGTCGGTGGCGTCGGGTTGATCTTGGCGTTCTTCGCGCAGCTGCGACTGCGGCGGTTGCGTCGCCAGCTCGCCGTGGTGCAGGCCGGCGACGACGGCGAATCTTTCCTGGCTTCGGCTGCCCGGCAGGTCGAGCAGATCGCCCGGCTGCGCACCGAACTTTCCTCGGTTGAGCGCCGCATGAACGACGTGCGGCTCGACGTGGCCGATGCCTTGCGACACGTTGCCGTCGTTCGTTACGACGCGTTCCGCGACATGGGCGGCCGCATGTCGTTCTCGGCCGCACTGCTCGATGACGCCGGCGACGGGCTGGTCATCAGCGCGATCCATGGGCGCACCGAAACGCGCAGCTACGCGAAGGGGGTCAAGGCCGGCCACAGTGATCAGCAGCTCTCGCCGGAGGAAGCCCAAGCCATCGGTTTCGCGATGCGCGCCGATCCCGGTCCCGCCGGGCGCCAGCCGACCGCCGTCCAGCCTGATCGGGTGGTGACCGCACCGATCGAGTTGCTCGACGACGACGCGATCATGGTGGTGCGGCCGCCACGCTCAATCGAGCGGCCCGACGCCTGATCGACGCAGTAAAGTGCGGCCCATGCCTGCCGCTGCGATGCCTCGCTATGCCTACCTCGGACCCGAAGGCACGTTCACCGAAGCGGCGCTGCACACGATTCCCGAAGCGGCCGACGCGCAGCTGCTTCCGTGTCGCAGCGTGTCGAGCGCACTCGACGCAGTGCGCCAGGGCGACGCCGATGCGGCGCTGGTCCCGCTGGAAAACTCGGTGGGTGGGGGCGTCGCGTCGACGATCGACGAGCTATCGACCGGCGAGCTGTTGCATATCGGGCGCGAGGTTTTGCTGGACGTCGGGTTTGCGCTCGCCGTTCGGCCCGGCACGTCGCGGTCGGCGGTGAAGCGTGCAGCCGCGCATCCCCAAGCCGAGGCGCAGTGCCGGCGGTGGATCGCCGACAACCTGGTCGACGTCGAGATTGTGACTGCTGCGTCGAACGCCGAGGCCGCGTCGTCGGTCGCTGCGCCGGGCTCGCCGCTGGACGCCGCGATCACCTCGGCGCTGGCGGCGCGTCGGTATGGGCTTGAGATCGTCGAAGACGACATCCACGACCACGGCGGCGCGGTGACTCGCTTCGTGTTGGTCGCGCGGCCGTCGGCGCCATTGCCGCCAACCGGTACCGACAAGACGTCGCTGGTCGCGTTCATTGGCGAAGACCACCCGGGCGCGTTGCTCGAAGTGCTCACCGAGTTCGCGGTGCGGGGCATCAACCTCACCTGGATCGAGTCGCGCCCGACCGGCGGTGGCCTTGGGCGCTACTGCTTCTCGATCGACTGCGAGGGCCACATCGACGACGCCAGGGTGGGCGAGGCGCTCATGGGGCTACGGCGGATCTGCACCGACGTCCGCTTTCTTGGCAGCTATCCGCGTGCCGATGGAGAGCCGCCGACGATGCGGCGGGGCACCTCCGACGCCGCCTTCCACGATGCTGCGTCGTGGTTGGCGAGCGTGCGCACCGGTAGCCTCGGGCGGTGATCGACCTCAAGGCCGTGCGCGACGACCCCGACCGGGTCCGCGCCTCGCAACGGGCACGCGGCGAGGACCCGTTGTTGGTCGACGCGCTGCTGGCCGCCGACGAACGCCGCCGGGCTGCCGTGTTGCGGTACGACACCGTGCGTGGCGAGCAGAAGTCGCTGGGCAAGCAGGTTGCTGCCGCGGGTAAGGGCCTGGACGACGAGCGGCACGCGTTGTTGGCTCGTGCACGCGACTTGGCGGGGGAAGTGCGCGAGGCCGAAGTCGATCTCGCGGTGGCCGACGAGACGCTGTCGGTCGCGGCGCTGGCGGTATCGAACGTGGTCGAGGCCGGCGTGCCCGAGGGTGGCGAAGCCGACTTTGCTTTGGTCGCCGAAGTCGGCACGATTCCGTCGTTCGACTTCGCGCCGCGCGACCATGTTGAGCTCGGCGTGATCTTGGGCGCGATCGACGTCGAGCGGGCTGCCAAGGTGTCCGGGTCGCGCTTCTACTACCTCACCGGTGTAGGCGCGTTGCTTGAGTTGGCGTTGGTGAACATGGCGATGGCGCAGGCGGTCGAGGCTGGGTTCATCCCGATGCTGCCGCCGGCGCTGGTGCGGTCGCGGGCCATGGAGGGCACCGGCTTTCTGGGTCAAGCCGCCGAGAACGTCTTCCGGCTCGAGGCCGACGACTACTACCTCGTCGGCACTGCCGAGGTGCCACTTGCGGCGTACCACATGGACGAGATCCTCGACGCGGCGAAATTGCCGTTGCGCTACGCCGGTTTTTCGCCGTGCTTTCGGCGCGAGGCCGGCACGTATGGCAAAGACACCAAGGGCATCATCCGGGTGCATCAGTTCGACAAGGTCGAGATGTTCACCTTCTGCGCGCCCGAAGACGCGGTCGCCGAGCATCAGCGGCTGCTGTCATGGGAGCGGCAGTTCCTCGACGCGCTCGAGTTGCCGTACCGCGTGATCGACGTTGCCTCGGGCGATCTTGGTTCGAGCGCCGCCCGCAAGTACGACTGCGAAGCCTGGGTGCCCACACAGGGCAAGTACCGCGAGGTGACATCAACCTCGAACTGCACCGAGTTCCAGGCTCGCCGCCTCGGCATTCGACTACGCGATCGCGATGGCGTTCGCTCGGCCGCCACGCTGAACGGCACCTTGGTGGCGATTCCGCGCACGATCGTGGCGTTGCTGGAGAACCATCAGCGCGCCGACGGTTCGGTCGTCGTGCCAGCCGCGTTGCGCCCGTACCTCGGCCGCGACGTCCTCGAGCCGATCGCCCGCTAGGCCACCTCACCTCGTCGCCGAGTGAAAGGCTCCAGGGCATAATTCCGCGAAAATCGCCCCGGAACTCTTCACTGGGCGAGGATCGAGCCGCGACGGCGCGTGCGGGCGGCGCGTGCGGGCGGCGCGGCGGCTACAGGTACATGCCGGACGAGTGCGTGCCGTCGGCACCAGTCCCCGGGGGTAGGGCGCGGCGCATGTTCTCGAGTTGCGCATGTGCAGCCATCTGTTGAGCAACCAATGCGGTTTGAATGCCATGGAAGAGTCCTTCGAGCCAGCCGACCAGCTGCGCCTGGGCGATCCGCAGCTCCGATTCGCTCGGCACCTCAGAGTCGCTGAACGGCAACGTGATGCGCTCGAGCTCATCGACCAGTTCGGGTGACAGGCCGCTCTCGAGTTCTTTCAGTGAGGCTGCGTGCACTCGCTGAAGGCGCGCCCGCCCGGCCTCGTCGAGAGGCGCGGATCGAACTTCCTCGAGCAGCTGACGGATCATGTTGCCGATCCGCATGACCTTCGCTGGCTGTTCCACCATCTCGGCCACGCGGGCGGCCGAACCGTCGCGGTCGTCGTCCGCCTCGCTTGCATCGATCACCGTGACCAGCGGGTCTTTATCAGGCTCAGCGTTCGCGTCGTTGCTCATCTGCCCATTGTGCTGGACGGCGGGCGACTACACGTCCGCGAGGCGCTTCTCGGCGATCGCCGCCGCTTCAGGATTGTCGTCGACGTACAAGTAGCGGCGGCCGAGCTTGGCCGCCGCTACCGCCGTCGTGCCGGAGCCGCCGAAGAAGTCGGCCACCAGCTCGCCGGGGTTCGAGCTGGCGCGCACGATGCGTTCAAGCAGCTTGAGCGGCTTCTGAGTCGGGTAGCCGGTTCGCTCGCGGCTGCTGGTGCCGACGATCGACATCCACCACACATCGGTGGGCAGCTTGCCGCGGGCCGCCTTTTCTGGCCCGACCAGGCCTGGTGCCATGTACGGCAGCCGGTCGATGTCGTCGCGGTTGTAGGTCCAGCGGTCGGACTTCGCGTACCACAGGATCGTGTCGTGCTTGCGGGCCCACTTGTCGCGGGCCCGGCCGCCGTAGTCGTAGCTCCAGATGATCTCGTTGAGAAACCGTTCGGCCCCGAAGATCGAATCGAGCATGAAGCGTGCGTAGTGCGCGACGTGCCAGTCGAGATGGAGGTACAGCGAGCCGGTGGGCTGCAAGACGCGGTGTACCTCAACGAGTCGCTCGTGCAAGAAGCCGAGGTAGTCGTCGAGCGGCATGTCGTCGCGATAGTGAAACGTCGACCGCGGTTCGTAGCGGTAGACCTTGCCGCCGAAGCCGGACCGGGTGAGATCGCCGGTGCCGAGCGAGATCGCGGTGAGCCGTCGGGTCTGGCCAGTGGCGAACGGCGGGTCGAGGTACACCAGGTCGATGCACTCGGCCGGCAGCGAGTGCAATGCAACGAGGTTGTCCGTGACGTGACACCCCTCGAGCACGGTGGCCATAGCCGAGTGTCGCATCACATGGCACCGTAGGCAGTGAAGCGACGGGTGATGTGAAGAGTGGTGATGTGAACAGCGAGGCGGACGTCGTGGGGTCGGGCTCGGTCGAGCACGCTCGACGTGCGCCCAAGTTGATCGCGATCGCGGTCAGCCTGCTCGTTGTCGCCGGCTTCGTTGGTGCGGACGCCGATCGGTCGCTGCGTCACCACGAATTCACCTCACTCGTTGCGACCTCGATCGACGGTCGCGCTACCGCACAGCACGCGGAAGCGCTGGTCGAATCGACGCGGGCGTACACGATGCCCTTGCTTGGCAGTGCTCAGCCGGACGTGCGCGCCGGCTTGGCTCAGCTGATCGCCCGCTCCGCCAGTCAAGGCGTCGTTGCCGTGCGAGCGGCGCGTGCCAAAGTGGCCGGCACCGTTGTGCTGCCCTGGCATGGGTCGTTGCGACAAGCCAAAGCCGACGAGCTGCGCTACCTCGACGCGTGGGCGGACTACCTCGACACGATGGCGCGCGGCGGTATCGCCGCGACCGGCACGCTGGCGGCGCTCGACGCCGATTTCGTCACGACCGCATCGGCCCTGCGAGCCGCAGCGCCGAATGGCGCGGTTTCCGGGCTCGGCTAGGCCCCCTTCCGTGACGGCTACCGGAGGCCCGATCATGGTCGGGTGACTGATCCCAAATCTGCAGCGACTCCGACATCTGCAGCGACTCCGACATCTCCAGTGACTCCGACATCTCCAGTGACAGCGGCCGACATGCTTGGCTACTGCCGTGACCTGCCGATGCGGTCCGCGGTTGCCGGCGACGTCCTGATCGAGGAGGGCGTGCGACATGGCGGGATGCTGGTGCTCATCTCGGGAGCCGTCGCGATCGAGCGGGCCGGCGTCGCCTTCGCTCGAATTGACACTCCGGGAGCCGTGCTCGGGGAAATGTCCGTAGTGCTCGACAAGGCCGCGACCGCAACCGTACGAGCGAGTTCGGACGTCGAGGTCTACGCAATCGCGGAACCGCTGGACTTCCTTCGCGACCAGCCCGGCGCGGCGCTTGCAGTCTTGCGGCTGACCGCGGCCCGGCTAGACGGCATGACGCAGTACTTGGTCGACGTCAAGCAGCAGTACGCCGACCGAAACGACCACCTCGGCATGGTCGACGGCATCCTCGATGTGCTCCTGCATCATCACCCGAGGCAGTCGCGGCCGGGGTCTGTTCGTGACCCGGAGGGCTAGCGCAGGCTGATCGTCTCGGAACTGAACACGCCGTACCACTCGGCCGTTTGGAGCTCGGTGTCGATCGTGATGTGCGGAGGTACCGGGCCGATCTGTTTGCCGGCATTGAATACCCAGGTCTGTCCAACGCGGGCGTGCCACGATCCGCCTTCGACCCAGGGAGCCTGGTGGATATGACCGCACAGGACGACGTCAGGTCGATACTCATCGATCCACGCCGCCAGCTCGTGATCGGGAAACTCACGGCGCCCGTCGTTGCAGAGCACGGTGTTCGCGGGCGGCGCGTGGTAGAGCCAGATCCAGGTCTTCGGACGGTCGATCGCCGCCGTAGCCAACTGGGCCGCGACCGCGTCGCGCGTCGCCGGGCCGTCCCACCATGGGCACACCGTGAACCGAATGTCGTTCATGTCGACGGTGACGCCATCGCAGATCAGCGTCTCCTCTTTTAGCTCGCGCAACCAACCCGCGACCTGCTCGCCGAGTTCGCCTGGTCCGTCGAGATCGTGATTGCCCGACGCCGCGAAAACAGTGGCCCGGTCGGCGAGCGTGCGAAGGTACCGCTCGAGAACGACGACCTGGACATCGAACGGCACCCGGTTCACCACGTCGGCGAGGTCACCGACGAGCGCCAGCACGTCGACCTCTCCTGCCGCCTGCACCAACCAGTCGTAGTGGGGCAGCCGGTAGTGCAAGTCGGAGGCCACCATGATGCGCATCGGATGATCTTGCCCTATGGCTAGCCGGTTGTACGCAATGGTCGTGCTATCTGGCGATGGTCGTACGTCGTTCACCCAGCGGCTACCTGCGCTTCACCTTTCGCCGACACCTTCGCAGGTAGCGTCGCGGCGTGATCGGCGACGTGCAGTTGAGCGGAGGCTAGTTGCCCAGTCGCCTCGGCCCGCTTCGGCTCGATCTCGTGTTGTTGTTGGCGGCCATAGCCAACCGTGCGTACAGCGTCGCCCTCGTCGTTTACGTCTACGACCTCACGCACTCGTCAAGTTGGGTCGCCGCCGCGGCTGCCGCGCGATACCTCCCGGGCATCGCGACGAGCCTGTTTGCCCAACCGCTGCTTGATCGGTTTTCGCCACGCGACGTGCTCGTATGGGCGGACGCCGCGTGCGCCGTCGGCATCGCTGCGATGGCTACTGCAATTCTGCTGGATGCACCTCCGGCTATCCCGATCGTGCTCGCCGCCGTCGTTCGGGCTGCGGCCAGCGGGCAGGGCCCCGCTGCAGCCCAGCTGTTGCCCGCGGTCGCGGGCGGCCGCGACCTTTCGCACGTCGCGGCTCGGCAAGCCGCCACCGACAAGCTCATGCTGCTCGCGGGCCCGGCAATCGGCGGCGTGTTGCTCCTCGTCGTCAGCCCGGGCATCGAGATGGCCGTTCTCGCCGGCCTGTTCGCTGTGGCCGCGGCGATGAGCACGCGACTTCCGGCGCCGGAGTTGGTGGGGCCGCCCAGGCGCGGCGCACAGGTCAGTGCGACGACGCCAGCCCGTGGTGTTCGACGGCACACCACCGCGGCCATCGGGGTTTTCGTCGTCCTGACTGCCGTGTCGGGGTTCGTCTACGGCACCGACACGGTGTTGCTCGCCGTCCTCGCCACCACCAGGCTGCACCTGGGGGACGCCGGGTACGGCGAGTTGTTCGCCGGCCTCGGCGCCGGCGGGTTGCTCGCAGCGCAGGCCGTGAATCGACTCGTGCGCAGGCATCGGCTTGCGGGCTGGCTCGCCCTGGGAATGGCCGCATATTGCCTGCCGTCATTGCTCATTGCCCACACCAACAGCCCGGTGCTCGTGGTCGTCCTCGAAGCGGTACGTGGCGCCGGCTCGCTCGCTGTCGACGTGCTCACTTTCACCGAACTACAAAGAATCGTGCTCCCGCGGGGTCTACCGGTCCTGACCGCGCGACTCACCGCAGTGGTCTTCGGCGCTGTGGCGGTGGGCGCACTCACCACGCCGCTGATCTTGCGAGGTCTCGGTACGACCGGCGCCCTGACCGTGGTCGGGCTTGTTCCGCCCCTGGTCGCGTTCGGCGCTTTCCCCACGCTGCAGCGACGCGACGCGCGGACGGTCGCCCGACTCGTGAAACTCGGCCCTCGTATCGCGGTGCTGGAGCGGCTCGGCCTGCTTCAGGCAACATCGCGGCCGGTGTTGGAGCGACTTGCGGCCGATGTGGTCGAAGTCCAGGTGGTCGCCGGCACGAACGTCGTCACCGAACACGATCCCTCGGACGCGTTCTACGTCGTCCTGGCTGGTGACCTCGACGTTTTCGTGGGCCGTCGGCTAGTCAACGAACTTCACACCGGGGATTGGTTCGGTGAGATCGGCCTCCTCGAAGGACTGCCGCGCACGGCCACGGTCCGCAGCCGCAACGACTGCACCTTGTACCGCATCGGCGGTGAGGCGTTCCTCGAAGCGTTTGCGCAGCTAGCGCCGTCGGCGACACTGCTCGACAGCGTCGCGGCCCGTATGGCCAGTAGTCGCTTGAACTCCTAGTTGTCCGGCGCTCCGACGTGCAACGATTAACGTTCCGGACGGAGAAGGACACGCCTTGAGCATCGGCAACGTAGGTCGCGCACCGCGCGCCCCGGTCGAGCTCGGGCCGTTCGTGTCAGAGCTCGCTCGCGCCTGGCAGCGTGAGATGCCGCGCGCCGACGTGCGGGAGCTCGTCGGCAGCCTGGTCTTTGCTGACATCTCCGGCTTCACCCGGCTGACAGAGCGCCTCGCAGCGAAGGGACGATTCGGGGCAGAAGAGATCTCCGAGCACATCGATCGAGTTCTCAGCGAATTGCTGGCGGCGGCCTACGACCATGGCGGTTGGCTGGTGAAGTGGGGCGGCGACGCGCTTCTGCTGATGTTCGACGGACCTGACCACGCGCGGCTCGCGTGCGCTGCTGCTGGCGTGATGCAGTCTCGGATGCGGGCGGTTGGTGTTCTCGACGCCTCCGTGGGTCGGGTCAGGCTTCGCATGTCCATCGGTATTCACACGGGTACCTTCACCTTCCATTTCCTCGGGCACCGGCACCGCGAACTGTTGATCACCGGTGCGGCGGCCACCGTCACCGCTGAGCTCGAGGCACAGGCGCAGGCCGGGGAAATCCTGATCAGCACGACGACCGCGGCATCCCTGCCTGGGGCGTTGCTCGGCGAACTAAGGGGTTCGGGCGTGCTGCTTGCACGGGCGCCCGAGGGTCGCATTGTCGACGGTGAGCCGGCGTCCGTGCCCGATGATGACGTCTCCGGTCTGATACCCGAGTTGGTCCTTGACCACCTGGCGGATGGCGGTGGCGGCGGCGAACATCGCCACGTGACGGTCGCCTTCATGGAGTTCTCCGGTCTGGCAGCGTTGCACGCAGCACGTGGCGAGTCGGCGGTGAACGACGCGCTTCGTCAGCTCGTGGAGGAAACCCAAGAGGCCTGTCATCGCAACCTCGTGTCGTTCCATGAGACCGACATTGCTGCTGACGGCGGCAAGATCATGCTCGTCGCAGGCGCGCCGCGTGGTCTCGAAGACCCGGCCGAGGCGATGCTCTGCACCTTGCGTCAGGTGTTCGACAGTCCTGGACCGCTGTCGCTTCGGGCGGGCGTCACCGGGGGCCGCGCGTTCACCGGTTCCCTCGGCCCGGCCCGCCGACGGTCGTATTCGGTCAAGGGCGACGTCGTCAATCTCGCGGCCCGGGTCATGGGGAAGGCACCGACCGGGCAGATCTGGGCTTTGCCTGCGGTGCCCGCGTCGTCGCGTACGCAATTCGAACTTGGTGACGTGCCCCGATTTGTAGTGAAGGGCAAGATCGCGCCGGTTCTCGTGCGATCCGTTGGTAGCGCGTTGACGCGCCGCTCCGTGAACCCCGACCTGCCGCTCATCGGGCGAGCCGAGGAAATGTCGGTGCTCCTGTCGGCGCTCGAGCGGGCGCGACAGGGCAACGGGCGGTACCTCGAAGTCGTCGGCGCCGCGGGTATCGGCAAGACCCGCCTGCTCAGCGAACTCATCGCGGCAGCCAGTGACACCGTGGTGCTGGCGACCGCCGCCGAGCCCTACCACTCGTCGTCCGCTTACGCGCTCGTTGCTTCTCTGCTCCGCGACGCACTTGGCCTGGGCGACGTCGCGATTGCGGCGCTGCCCAGCTCGCTCGACCTGTGGTGCCAAGAACGCGCACCTGCGCTTGGCGCCTGGCTACCGCTTCTTGGGCCGCTGTTCGGCATCAACCTCCCCGAAACCGCACAGACGCGCGATCTCGCGGCCGAGTTTCGCACCGATCAACTGCACACGCTCGTGCTCGAGCTGCTTCGCACGGCGCTTCCCGGCCCGACGGTAGTGCTCGTCGACGACCTGCAGTTTGCCGACGAAGCGTCGGAGGCACTGCTTCGCCACATCGCTCGAAACGCGAGCAGCCAGCCGTGGCTTGTCGTGCTCGCGGGACGCGGTGAGATCACTCGGACCGATTCGCGATCGGTGGGATCCCACGCCATCCTGGTGGAGCCGCTGAGCCCAGAAGAGTCGCTCGTACTTGCGTTGGCCGACACCGACGACGCGCCCCTTGCTTCGCATGTCGTCGCAGCGGTCGTCGACCGAAGTGGCGGCAATCCGCTCTTCCTTCGGCAGCTGGCGGCTACCGCGCACACGACCACAGATACGGCCGACTTGCCCGACAGTATCGAGACGGTGGTCGCGGCCCGCATCGACAGGTTGCTCCCTGCCGCGCGTGACGTGTTGCGTGCCGCCGCGGTCGTCGGCATGTCGGTCGATGCCGAACTGCTCGGCGCGTTGCTTGATCAGGAGACCGGCTTGTCGCCGGCTGTCCTAGACCACCTCACCGAGTTCCTTGCGATCGATGACGCTGAGTTGAAGTTCCGGCAGGCTGTCATCAGAGACACCGCCTACGAGGGTCTGTCGTTTCGGCGCCGATTTGCCCTGCACGGCCGTCTAGCGCAACTGCTGGCGGCGCGATATGGCGAGGAGTCCGAGGCGTTCGATGCGGTGCTCTCCCTGCATCTGCTGCACGCTGGAGAAAACGAGAAAGCTCTGCAGGCAGCACGCCGAGCCGCCGATCGGGCGGCCGATACCTACGCGAACACCGAAGCTGCCGTGCTCTACCGCCGCGCGCTGGCGGCAGCTACCCGACTGCCGTCAATAGCAACGGGCATGCGCGCCGAGCTGCTCGAACGACTCGGCGATGTGCAGGTCCGACTCGGCGAATACGAGAGTGGTGACCGTACCTATGCAGCTGCTTGCCGACTTCTGCGCACCGACTCGCACGCCGTGGCGCGAATCGGCCTGAGGCAGGCCCGCAGTGCGTGGCGCAGGGGCGCATATTCGGTGTCGTTGGGCCGCCTCCGACGAGTTGCAACGACGTTGCGCGACGTCCCCGGCGTTGCCGCGCGCGATCTTCTCGTCGAGATGCAGATGAGCACTGCGTTCACCCAATTCAGGCAGGGTCGACTGCCCGCAGCGCGGCTGAGTTGTCTCACCGTGCTCGAGAATGGCGACGAAGGGCGTAGTCCGGAGGTAGTGGCCGACGCGCTGGCAATCATCGACGTCGTCGAGATGAGTCTGGGTATGGACGTCGATGGTCAGCGCGCGCGCAAGGCGCTGCAGCTGCATGAACGACGTGGCGACTTGGCGGGACAGGCTCGCGTCCTGACTCAGATCGGCTATCGCGCGTACTTCGATGGCCGATGGAACGATGCCGTCACTGCCTACGCGCAGGCGCGCGAACTCGTCGAGCGTCTCGGGGATCAGTCCAACGTTGCCGTGGCCAACGCCAACATCGCCGAGATCCGGCTGGATCAGGGACGTCTCGACGATGCGGAAGCCGCGTTGCGCGAGGCGGTTCGAGTGTGGCGTGCATCCGGCTCGGAAAACGACGTTGCGTTCGGGCGCGCACAACTCGGCCGAGTGCTCGCTCGACAGGGCAGGTATGACGATGCAGAGACCTTGCTGCAACAGGCCCGGGCTCGGTTCGTCGAGCAGGGCGCGAAGATGGACGTTATCGACGCCGACGTCTACGCGGCTGAGTGCTTGCTCCTTCGCGGCCGGCCAGCTGAGGCGTTCGAGTTGGCTGAACGCTCATTGGTTGCCTCCGCCCGGTTGTCCGACCAGCCTGTGCAGGCACCCTTGCTCTATCGGGTGATCGGCGCATGTCACGACCTGCTCGGTCGTCCGCCTGACGCAGACGTGGCGTATGGCAATGCGCTCGATGCGGCGAGAGGGCGTGGTGCCGCGCACGAGGTTGCCTTCACGGTGGCTGCGATGGCGAGCCGGGCGTTACGCACGGGCCGTACGGTTGACCCCGCTCTGGTCGCCGAAGTTCGCGTACTGCAAGGCCGGCTGGGATTGGTCATCGACCTCACCGCAGTCGAGGAAGCCGGACCGGTCGTGCCGTCACAGCGAGCAGGCACTGCTCAAGTAGCCGGCGTTATCCCATAATCCGCGGGTCCGCGGTTCCGCTGAGGATGACGACGGTTTCAGTGGTTCGAGTGAACGTCAGCGATTTCACGCATGGCCCGGCCGGCGCCAGGAAGCAGGCCGGGAGCACCCCCTCGTACTCCTTGTTGATCGGGTTGAAGTACGTGGTCAGCTGCCCCCTGATATCCCGGAACGGCGTGGGTTGGCCGTAGCAAAAGAGCAGCGCTAGCGGTTTGATCGGCCGCGTGATCGTGATGAGCTTCTTTCGGTCACCGCTGAAGGTGAGAATGCCCGTTGTTGCTCCCGTGCACGGATGGATCGGTACAACGTTGCCGCCGAAGGTGGCCGTCACGATCGCATTGCCCGTACCTGGTTGGGCTTGGACCGTCGCACTGAGTCCACCGACCGTGCTGGTCGTCTGAACCGTGCAGGTCTGTCCGGAAGGACAACTGGTCGCCGCGGCGCTCACATCGAACGGGTTGCTCGTTGCGGGTGACAGGCCGCTCGCCGTGGCTTTCAGCGTGTATCCGAAGCCGACCGCGCTGACCACGATCGGTGAGAAGTCGGCCACGCCGTTGACGGCGGCCGCAGTCAGCGTCGGTGTCGGGGTGCTGCCAACAACGAAGGATGCGTTTCCTGGGTTGTTCGCGAACGCCAAGGTCACCAGGCCGTTGTAGGTCGTATCGATCGCACCACCGGCCGACACGTCAGCCGCGACCCGGACGTGGGTCGTCGTCGCGTCGGCGTTCTTCATTGCCGCATTGACTTGGCTCGCGACTGGCTGTCCGATGATGCTCAGGGCAGTCGCCGTCGGTGCGGCCGAGTAGGTCTGAATGTCGGTGCCGCTGCCTTGCGTCGCGTCGGGCGAGCCGGCCGTCGCGGTGTCGGTCAACGCAACAGGCGACGTACCAGCGGGCACGGCGACGACCACGGGCATCGCGACTGCAGGTAATGCCCCGATCGCGGCCGCGGCGTGAGTGCAGGTCACTGTCTGGCCGCTGACCGAACAGGCCCAACCGACACCGCCCAAACCGGTTGCTTGCGGGATCAGATCAGCGGGAAACGTGTCGGTCAGTGTGATCGGTCGCGTCTCGTCCGCCCCGCTCAACGTCGTCGCCGCCGAGTAGGTGACGGTCTGCCCGGTGCGGCCGGTGCCGCCGCTGTTGTCGGTAAGGCTCACCGCGAGCGTCGGCGGCGTCCCGTTCAACGTGTTGACAGTGACGTTGGAGATCGTGTGGTAATCCGTTGACTCCCCAGTCGAGGCCGACCAGCCGAAGCTGAGCTGCACGGGCACGCCATGTCCGTCGACCCAACTAGCGTCCGGTACGTACGGCGTCGCGCTCGGCAGCGAACCGGACTCCATCACGGGCGCGGCACCAATCGGGGTGACCTTCACTGCATAACCCTTGGCTGGGACGCCAAACCCACCCGCAGCTGTCAGGGCGCCGTTCGTCGGGTTGACCGCCACCTCGACAGGCACGGCTTGCGCCGTGGCGCTGTCGAGCGTGCCGCTGGTTTGCTGGGTGCTGAGCAAGCAATAGCCCGCCGACGTGTTGCCTGGGCCCCGGACATCAACCGACTGCGGCACCGCTGCAGTGGTCGGGTCGGCGCAGCCGGTGCCGGAGTAGGCCGGGCTCGTGTAGTTGCCGTACACGTCGAGGCCGACGCCGAGGTAGCCCCGAGTGAGGCCGGCCGTGCCTCCGGCGTCACCGGAATATCCAAGGTGACCGCCGGGCGGGCCCAAGGTGATTGGTGACGCGCTGGCATTGGTCGGGTCGGAGGCGGCGAGGAAGAACACAATGCCGTCGGCGCGGGTACCGCTGTACTGATAACTGTTGAACCGGACGTCGAGTCCGAGCGACGACGGAACGCTCGAGCTGTAAGCGAGGCCGCCTTCTTGGGTGAGTTGGTTGGTGGTCAGCTGGAGTCCGGCGGTCGGCCCACCGGTCGTCGGGCATCCGGGTATGGGCGTCTGGCCGGTGTTGGCCGACGCCGTGAGGCAGGCGTCGTTCGTTTCGGCAACGGACGCGGCCGGCAGCACCCAGCTTGCCGACGAGGTTGTCGCGCCGGTGAAGGGTTCGTCGACGAGTTGTGCCGTCGCCGCCATCGCGGTCATTCCCGGATTGGCTATGAGGACGACGGCACCCAACGTAGTTCCGACGGCCAGCCAGACACGACGCGCCATGAGCGCTCCCCCTCAACGACAACACAGCTTGGCCCGGGCCGATCAAGGTCGCCTCCGGCGCGCCGACGATAGCAAGCTGCCGAGCCTGTCCGCTAGACCCGCAGTGGGTGATCGCTGTCCGGAGTCGGCCTCATTGCGTGTCGCTACTGTTGCCGACTGGAGGGCTCGCATAGTGGCCGAGTGCGGCGGTCTTGAAAACCGCTATGAGTGCAAGCTCATCAAGGGTTCAAATCCCTTGCCCTCCGCGGTTGTCGTGAGTCGCGTGATCGTTGACTGATGAGTCGCGTGATTCATGACGTGGTGGACCCCAGCCATCGGCCGGGGTTTTTCTGGTTGTTGCGCCAGTAGTTGTGGTGGGGGTCGATGGTGTGGCTGGCGAGGTGTTGGCCGGTGGCGGGGTTGATGACGTTGACGGTGTGGTCGTCGATGAGCATCAGGATCGGGGTGTTGGCGTGGGCGATGCCGAGGTGGTGGAGTTTCCCGGCGTGGCGCAGGGTGAGTTTGCCGAAGCGGTCGATGGCGTCGATGCGGACGCGGTAGTCGGTGGTATCGGTGGCGGTGTTGTGCGGCCGGGTGGCTTTGAGGGTGGCGGCGTAGGCGGCGGCGGGTTTGGCCGTGGGCGCGGTGGACCCGGTCGTTGTAGAGGTGGGTGAAGGTATCGAGTTGGTGTTGCAGGGTGGTGATGGCCGCGGGGGCGGGTTTGTTGGGCTAGCCAGCGTTTGAGCGTTTGGTGGAACCCGCGGCAGCCAACGCACGCCGACGTCGAACCGCTCCCACCGCTGCCAGGTGCGGAGCAGGGCAGCTTGCACCAGATCTTCGGCCGACTGCCAGTTGCCGGTGAGCAGGCGGGCAGTACGCACGAGCGCGTCCGATCGTGACCGGACAAGCATCACGAATTCCGGTTCGGCCGTGGCCGCCCGCTTACCCTCCTGCGGCCAAAACAACCTGACGTAGGCGGAAGGTTGCATCGGCACCGGCTGATATCGTCAGCCGCGTTTGCTGCGTCCTCGACGCCGGTGCCTTCACCGGGGCTGCTGGAGTGGTCGCATAGGCGCGGAGGGCCGACCTAACCATCGTGAGACGCCGCCCTCGTCGCGCCCGAACGCCCGTCGCCCGCAACGGCCTGAAGAACCTCGTCTTGGTTCTGTTCGCCATCTTCTTCGCCACCCCCCTCGTCTGGCTGCTGCTGGCCACCACGAAGAACGGTGAACAACTCCAGCTCGGCGCCCCGTTCGGGTGGGGGAGCATTCGGCAGCTCATACAAAACTGGCACCGACTCACCGGGTTCCAGGGCGACGTGTACGCCCGCTGGTTTCTCAACACGGTGAAGTACGCCGGTACCGCCCTGCTTCTTGTGCTGATCGTCGACATCCCGGCTGGCTATGGCCTCGCCGTGGCGGGCTCGCGAGTGCGACGCCCGCTGCTGCTCGTCACCATGATCGTCATGCTCATCCCCAACTTCGCGCTCGTGCTGCCGATCTTCTTGGAGATGAACGACGTTCACCTGCTTGGCAACGCGTTCTCGCTGATCTTGCCCTTCTCGTTCTTCCCGTTCGGGGTCTACCTTGCCTACCTCCATTTCTCCACCGCTATGCGGCAGGAGCTGCTGTCCGCGGCTCGGATCGATGGGTGCTCTGAGCTCCAGGTGTTCCTGCGGATTGCGCTGCCGCTGGCGAAACCGATCGTCGCGCTGATCGCCTTCTTCAGCTTCGTAGCGAACTGGAACAACTACTTCTTACCGCTGGCGATGCTGCCGGACACCAAGGGCTATCCCCTGCAGAACGGATTGACCCTCCTGCCCAGGAACAGTCCGGTCCTAGCTCTGGGTGTGGTGGTTTCCATTTTGCCCGTGCTGTTCGTCTTCTTCGTTTCCCAGCGATTTGTGGCCGCTGGTCTAAACGCGGGAAGCACGACGGACTGAACGGACGGCGGCGATCGTGACTCCGTGCGCAGGCAATCCGTGCCGGCGAACGCGGGATGAACGTGCGGTGATGTTTGCGTGACTGCGGCTCCCAACGCGTTCACGACGCGCAAAGATCCAGGCAACCGCGCACAGTCCGTCACCGATTTGGCCGTCACCGATTTGGGAGTGGAAGCATCGTGTTGGGTACCGCTTCGTTCGCGCGCATTGGTGAGATGCGCTGCACTCGCGACATGACCGTCAGTGGCGTCATCGCAGCGGATGGAAATATCGTCAGAATCGACAATCCGCTCCCCGTCCGATACGGCGACCGAGTCTGTTATGGACTACTGGCCGATGGCACACCGGTCGTCTTCATTGGGTCTGATACCCCGATGTTCGAGCAGATCTGGGCGGACCAGCAGACGTGGCAGCCTGACGTGATCGGCGTCGCCGCGTCGGAGGACGTCGAGCCCGCGACTGCGCAGCCCGCGAACTCGCTGTCCGTCGCCGCCGACCAACCCATGTCCATCACCGGCCTGCGGC
>Ga0066789_10000035_pt1 | contig 35294 bp, 28 predicted proteins | sample OrgsoiDNA2013049_FD_70960 | JGI IMG/M metagenome (GOLD analysis project Ga0066789, IMG submission 70960) | Permafrost soil microbial communities from the Arctic, to analyse light accelerated degradation of dissolved organic matter (DOM) -... | ecosystem: Environmental > Terrestrial > Soil >...
GTGCACGTACAACGGGCGCGCCCCGGCGCCATCGACGAAATCACCTTGATCATTTGCCGTTCGCTGACGTCGAACCATTGCCGGCCGTGCGCGACCAGAACGCTCCAGCCGAGCTCAGCCCCCATGCGCTCGATTTCGCGCTCGCCAATGCGGGCTGCGCCGACGGCGGCAAGATAATCGCCGCGCCACTGCTCCGGGACGCGAATGCGCATCATGCACATGTTGATGATATCCTGAACATCCTTGAAGCCTGACTGAATCTGGACGGCAGGGAATATCAGCGCGCCCTCTTCATAGACGTCGCGTGCCCGGCCCATATAGGTCGTCGGCAACGAGTTGCCGCAGTCGGCCTGGTGAGCCTTGGCCAGAACCGTGAAACGATGGATGCCGCCATCGTCGAACACCGGAACGAGAATGGTGTGATCGGCCGCGTGCGAGTTGCCGTGGTAGGGCGAGTTGTGAAGAAAGGCGTCGCCGCGCTTTAGGTCGGGATGCATCTCCTTCATGGCGCGCGCCATCATGTCGGCGCCGCCCGTGACGTGGATCGGATAGCTGTCCGCCGCGCCCAGCAATTCGCAATCGGCCGTGACGATGACGCAAGAGAAATCGCGTGCCGTATTGATGACGCCAGAACGCGCGGTCCGCAGCAGCGTATTGGCCATTTTGCGGGTCACGCCCTCGAAACGCTTTTGCATGATGGCGAGCGACGCGCCATCGATCTGCAACCGTGAGGGCATGGTCACAGTTTCATTCATGGCCGCTCCTTCATGTACCGCATCGAACGACAAGATGGCCTTCCGGCCGTCGCTGCGCACTTGCGCCCGGATTGACGACGACCGTAGTGAAGTTGGAGACTACGAGCGCAGGTCCAGTGACGACCAGTGATCCCGGCAGACTTTCCAGATGATAGGTCGGCGCTTCGACTTGCCCGGTCTCGCGGAAGAACATCGACCGCATCACCGGCGCCGCCGGTATTCCCTCGGATTCGACGAGCGTGATCGACTCCCCACCTGGGCCCGGACAACGCGCGACCGCGCGCCAGCTCATGATCTCGACTTCGTTGCCGTCGTCCCTGAAGCTGAACAGCTCGGCATGGCGCCGGTGAAAATCGGCGACGAGATCGCCGACATTGGCAGGGCCCGTGAATTTGCCGGTGCGCAGCGGAACTTCGAGCTCCCAGACCTGGCTGGGATAACGGCCCTCGATGCTGAGATCGATACGGCATTCGGCAGGTGCGCGGCCTACCTTGTCGAAGAAGGTTTGGCACTGCACAGCAAGCTCGGCGACGATAGCATTGGCCTTGTCGCAATCAAACGACGACGAGGTCATGAACGACGTGCGGCTGAACTCCGTCGACATTTCCGAAAGAATCGCGCCAGCCGCGCTGAGCACCGCGCCGGCGCCGGGAAATATGACAGTTCCACAACGCAGTCGCCGCGCAATCGATACGGCATTGATGCCGGCAGCCCCGCCCCCGCCGATGATGACGGTGTGAGCAGGATCGATACCCTGCTTGACGGTAATGTCCTCGATGGCATTGACCATGCTCTCGGTCGTGAGATCGAGGATCGAAAGCGCTGCCTCCTCAATCGACACCCCGAGGGGACCTGCCACCTTGTCGGCAATGGCGTCTCGCGCCGCGTCGGCGACGAGACCCATACTGCCGCCGAGAAAGAAGTTCGGATCGATATAGCCGAGCAGGACCGCAGCATCCGTCACCGTCGGTTGCCTGCCGCCTCGGCCATAGCATACCGGCCCCGGCGTGGAGCCGGCGCTCTCGGGGCCCACGCGCAGCAATCCCATCGCATCGACGCTGGCGATGCTGCCACCGCCGGCCCCCACGCTCTTGACGTCGACGGATGGAAAGCCGGTGAAATGTCCCTGATAGACCGGACCAAGCCAGGTGTCGCGGGTCCACGGGATCACTCCCGCGCGTACCAGGCTCACGTCGAACGTTGTGCCGCCGGCATCGGTGACAATCGCCGTATTCGCGTTTTCAAGCTTCGCAAAGTGCCGGCCGGCAACCGGCGCCATCGACGGGCCGGAGTTCAATGCCAGAATCGGCCGATCCGCCAGTTCGCTGAGTTCGATCAATCCGCCCTGCGACGTGACCGCATGAATCTGTCCGCTCAACCCGCGCGCCACCAGGTTCTCGCGCAACGAACGCAGATAGTGGCTCATGACCGGCTTCAGCGACGCATCGATGCCGCAGGACGATGTCCGCCGATACTCGCGCACGGTCGGGTTGATGCGATGGCCGAGCGTATACGGCACGTCAGGAAGATGACGATCGAGTAGCGCTGCCATCTGCAACTCGTGCGCCGGATTGACGATCGACCACAGGAACGAGACGGCAACGGCCTCGATCTTCGAGGCCTTCAGTCTTTCAATCACCCGCAGTGCTGCCGCCTCATCAAGCGCCTTGTGGACACGACCGTCGGCGCACACACGTTCCGGAATCTCGAAGGTGAGTGCTCGTGAAATATAGCCCGACGGGTAGGAAACATCGTAGTTGAACGGATCGGTCCGTCCGCCTTCGCGAATCAGCAGAATATCCGGATGGCCCTGAGTTACGAGCAGCGCCGTGCGGGCCACGTTACCGGTCACCACGGCATTGATGGCGCGCGTCGTCGAATGGAACAGGCTCTCGGTCTCGCCCAACAGCTTTTCGATGCTGGAGCCCCTGCTGGCGGCGGCCAATTCAAGCCCCGCGACGATCCCTTCGATCGGATCCGGATAGGTTGTCGAAGCCTTGAAAGCTTCGGCCTTGCCGCCACTCGATGTCAGCAGGATGTCGGTAAACGTACCGCCAACGTCGATCGACAAACGCATCGGCTAACCCTCAGGTGCGCGATCCGCACTTTTGTTCGGCTTGCTTCGGTTGAAGTTGCTTGCAATAGGCATGCCAGCCCCGTCGCCTTTCCCAGCACTGGCATCGCTGGCGGTAGTCTGGAACGCAGGCATCACCTCGTTTTCAAAATAGTTGTTCACGGGCTCAAATTGTTGCCTAATCGCGCAATGCTTTAGCGCATACATCTGTTGACCGGGCAGCAAGCGAGGACGCGTGAAGAAAGCCAAAGCGGCGAAGACACCGCGCAAGAAAAAAGCGGTTGCGCCCGCCAAACACAAGGATGGCTTTCATCTCGGCGCGCGGCTGAAGCACGCGCGTCTCTTGCACCAGATGCGCCTCAAGGACGTCGCGGCGCGTGCCGGCTGTTCCGAAAGTATGCTGTCCAAGATCGAAAACGAATTGGCTAGTCCGTCGCTGACGACACTACATCGGCTTTGCAAGGCGCTGACACTGAGCATCTCGGATCTCCTAAGCAACGGGAAGGTTGATCCGTGGGTCATCATGCGGCCCGATCAGCGCAAGACGATCGGCCATCGCAATGCTGCGGGATCCGAAGGCGTCTCGGCCGAAGTCCTGATTCCATCGGCCGAGGGGCGACTGCTCGAGGGTTTTTTGGTCGTCATCGAACCCGGCGGTAATACCAACGGCGTCCTGCAGCACAAGGGCGAAGAGGTTGGATATGTGGTGGAAGGTCAGCTCGAGTTGACGATCAACTCCGAAGTCCGACTCCTGAACGCGGGTGACTCCTTCTACTTTCCCTCCAACTTGCCGCACGCCTATCGCAACCCCGGCAAGACGGGATTGCGCGTCGTCTGGATCAATACGCCGCCGACGTTTTGAGTTGGCGCCATCGGGGTGGGCCTCACGCGCTCATCAACTGCGGCGCCATAGCGTGACGGTACTTCATTAATGGCAACACCTTCTCGACCACGAGCTGCAGGTCCTTCTCGTAGTCCGGAAAGATAAAGCAGACACCGGCTATGCCGTTTTCGGCCAAACCATCGAGATAGTTCGCTACCGTCTGGTAGGATCCGGCGACATAGGGAATCGCCATGAACGTCTGCACGGCGAGGTCCTTATAAGTCGCGCGCGAAAAATCCATGCCCGCCACCCTCGCCCATTCCGCCATCGCGGCCTTGTCGCTGGTCTCAATGTAGTAGTCCCGGCGCGCGTTCGCTTTTTCGTCGGTTTCGTTGACGATCACGGTCAGCAGCACATAGGCACCCACCTTGCGGCCAAAGCTATCGGCGACGCTGTGCAACTGGCTGTTCAGCCGCCCCAGATCTTCCAGGCTGTCGTCCTGGCCGCCGAGAAAACCGAAATCCGCGTGCTCGGCGGTGAACCGGATGCCCCTCTCCGACTGTCCTGCGCAGATGATCGGAATCTCCCGCGATGGCTTAGGATAAGATTTGCAATCTTCCAGCGAGAAGAAGTCGCTCTTGTAGTTGACCCGCTCCTCGCGCCAGAGCGCCCGCAGGATAGCCAGATATTCGGTGGCGTATTCGTAGCGCCGCTTGAAATAGTCGTCGCCGCCCCACAGCCCCATTTGCGAGTATTCCAGCTTATTCCAGCCACTGACGATGTTGACGCCAAAACGGCCCTTGCTGATGTCGTCAATGGTCGCCGTCATTTTCGCGATGACGGCCGGATGTACGGTCGGAATAGCGACGGAGGCATAAAGCTGGATGCGCGAGGTCACTGCAGCGCAGGCCGCCATCAGCGTGAACGATTCCAGCGAATAGTCCCAGTGCGCGGTCTCGCCGCCAAACCCGCGCCACTTCACCATCGACAGCAGGAACTGAAAGCCGGCATTCTCGGCAATCAACGCATTCTTGCGGTTAAGTTCCCAGGTTGGAAAGTACTGCGGTGGCGAGCCTGTTGCCATGATCGCGCCGCCTTTGGCGTTGGGCAGGAATATCCCGAGATCGAGCGGACGCACCATAATTGACCTCCGGCGATGCCTTGGATCGATCGCCGATCTTTCATCATATTCAAGTTACTTGCACGACGATATGTTGTGCAGGCGTGCCGGAATATGCGGCATCGCCCACGGGTTACGGAGGCCGCCTGGTGAGGAAAACGTAGTTTCGAGAGCGTCGCCAGGATTCGCGCACGAGCGGCCAGGCCCGCCAGCACAGATACTGTGGCGCAAGATGGCGCGCATTTGGCTCGCGCGCTACACCGGACCTGTGACGTTAAACTTAGCTTTCGTTTTCAGGCGGAAAGATCCCGCGCGGAATGCGGACGCGAACGCCTTGCCGGCCGTCGACCACCTGCGTGACGCCAAAATCGCATGCGACGCTCATCAGCGAATGGGCGTCGTTGCGGCGAAGATCCTGATGGTCGGTCACCAGCTTAAGCATATCGACTGAGGCCTTTCGCATCGCTACATTCAAGTCTTCATCGAATCCGTGAACGATCCATTCCGACGGCGTTTCCAGCAGTGGCGACGGGAAGTGGAAATCCTTGCGCACAAAAACCTGAAACAGCACGTTCAGCGACGCCTCGATAGCGGTGCCACTCAACTCGCCATCACCTTGCGAAATGTGCGGGTCACCGATCGAAAACAACGCGCCATCAACCATGACAGGGTAATACATCGTCGCACCCGCGCCGATCCGCCAGTTGTCGATATTGCCGCCGTGCAGATCGGGCGGAATGGTGCTGACTCTGCCTTTCTCATCGGGCGCGACACCGGCGGTGCCGAGATTTGGACGCACCGGCACACGAATGCCCTTGAGTGCCGGCTCGCGGCAGCAATCCTTGGCGTGCGTGATGCGGCCCGGCGTCAGGTATTTCTCCGTCACGTCGTAGGCGAACAGCGCACTGGCCTGCCGGCTGTTGCCGTCGAGCTGGTAGATCGTGACGCGTTCGGTCTCGCCGAATTCCTTGTAGAGATAGCCCCAGTTGGCGGCCAGGTTCGAGCCGTATTTGAGGCGCGGAATCATCTGAAGGTAACGCACTTCAAGAATGTCGCCGGCTTTGGCCTCATCGATGTAGATCGGCCCGGTCATGATGTGGACGCCGGGGTTGCGGTCGTTTTCGGGAATGCCGTCGAAGATTGCAGTGATGCCCTCGTCCATCAGCAGTTCCGGCGCATCGCCGGCGTGATGCATCACCGCTTCGGCGCGAACTATATCGCCACTTCTGATACGCAAGGCTGGCGCCAGGCTGGCGTCGAAGTAACCCCAGTGACAGGTCTTCGGTGTCGCGCGCAAGGTGTGCAACGCTGGCTCGGTGGCGCCCAAGGCTTCCGTTCGTTCTTTGGATTTCAAGGTCATGGGCGCGCTCCTCGCTAAGATTTCAAGCAATCAAGCAAGAATGCAGCCAGCGTCGGCTCGAATCCGCCGTGTCGCTGGCGCCTGGAAACGACGTGTTATCCTGGTTTCAGAAAGACGATGCGTTCGGCTGCCGAAAGCTTGAGCAGCTCACAAGCTGCGAGATCGCTGCAAGACTTGATCCGCGTGAGCAGGATTGCGCTTGGTTTGCGGCCCCTTAGCGAGTAGCCCGCGGCGACATTCCCATACGGCGAGTTTTGGCGTTTGCCCGCCACACGGGCAAGCTAGCTTAAACCATAAGCAAGTTCATTTATCTGTGTGACAGCGACTTGAATGAGATTGCCTGGGCGAGATGGCCGGCATGCGCGTTCCGATGGCAATCGCACGAAAAGACAGCCAATGGCATGTGTTTTGCTCGAGTTTATACCAAAACAGGAGAGGCGCATGGGCGAACTAGAATTTTTCTCGGCAAAGAATTTCGCCCTCCAGAAGGGCGGGGCGCTCCCGGAGGCACTGCTCGGGTTCAAGACCTGGGGTACCCTCTCCCCCAACCGTGACAACGTCATCGTTTCCCCGACCTGGTTCAGCGGCGACCATAACGGCGCGGAAGCGGCCCTGATCGGCAGCGATCGCGCCTTGAACCCGGACAAATACTTCATCGTCGTGCCAAACATGCTAGGGGGTGGCGTGTCCTCCTCGCCCAGCAATACGCCAGCCCCGTTCGAACGCACCCGGTTTCCGCGCATCACCCTTTACGACAACGTATTATTGCAACGGCAGATGCTGAGCGAACGCTTCGGTGTCGAGCGGATCAAGGCCGTCGTCGGCTGGTCGATGGGCGCAGGTCAGACCTTCCAGTGGAGCGCGCAATATCCCGATATGGTCAAGGCCATCGTGCCGCTGTGCGGTTCGGCAAAAACCGCTCATTTCAACAAGGTGTTCCTGATTTCGCTGAAGCGGGCGCTGGAACTGGATCCGGTATTTGCCAACGGTTTCTATACATCGCCGCCGCTGGAAGGGTTGAAGGCCTTTGCCGCGATCTATGCCGGCTGGGGATTCTCCGAGCCGTTCTTCCGCACGGAGGAATTCCGCAAGATGAACGCCAAAACCAGCGAGGAGTTCGTCGAGTACTATTGGGAGCCGGCTTTCATCCACCACGACGCCAACAATCTTCTGGCTATGCTGTGGACCTGGTTCAATGCCGACATCAGCGACAGCCCGGCCTATAACGGGGATTTCGACAAGGCGCTTGGCGCGATCAAGGCTCGCACGATCATTTGCCCCGGCCAGTACGACAGCTATTTCCCGCCGGTCGACAGCGTCTATGAGGCCAGCAAGATACCGGGCGCCGAGTGCCGCCCGATTCCGTCAATTTGGGGACACATGACGCTATGGAATCCGGATGACCGACCGTTCATCGACGCCGCGATCAACGATGCACTGAGTGACGCCTAAAGCTTCCGCGCTGCTTCCGGCATGCGATCCATGACCCACTGATCGAAGGTGTGCACGAGATCGTCGCGCCAGGACAGCGGACCCGGCTGAAACAGCCGCGAATGCAGCGCGCCTTGCAGCTTTTCCAGCACGCTGACATCCTCGCGGGCGACGCTTTCCCACCGCTTGTAATAGGGCGCGGCGTCAGCCTCAAATGTCGGTCGTTCAACCGTCTTGCGCGGGAAGCAACCGCCGATCGACAGCGCCGTCCGGTCGGCCGCGACCGGGCGCACGGTCAACCACCACATGCAGTCCTGCGCGCAGCAGAACTGCGTCGTCGGGTGCAGAAACATGAAGAACGTGCCTTGTTGAGCCTGGTCCGACAGACCCTGGATGGGCTCGAATGGCGGCTCGTCGCCATTCATGACCGCAATGCTGCTCTTGGACAGCACCTGCATGCCCATCCACTCGCCCACGCCTGAGAAACTTACCGACTTCTGCGCGCCGACTGTATTCGCGTGCACGGTGCCGGTGTGATAGGATTCCATCGCGTTTTCAACGAGAAGCTTCCAGTTGCACTTGGCTTCAAGATCCTTGCGCCAGGTGACGACCATGTCATCCATGTTGTGCGAAGCGAGCAGATCGGCGAGATCGCCGATGTCTTCCTTCAACGACGGCGCGTCGTTGCTGTAGTTGATGAAAACAAAACCCGCCCAGGTCTCCAGCCGGATCGGCAACAACCCATATTCCGCCTTGTCGAAGCCTTCGGTTTCTTCCATCGAAGGCGCCGCCAATACAGCGCCGTTCAGACGATAGCTCCAGGCGTGATACGGACAGAGGATCATACGCGCGGTGCCGCAGCCTTCGAGCAGCAGCGCGCCGCGGTGGCGGCAGAAATTCGCAAAAGCGCGCAACGTTCCGGTATCGTCGCGCACGATCAGGACAGGGCCGCCCACCGTCTCGATCGAGCTGTACTGGCCAGGATTGGCCCACTCGTCGACACGCCCCACAATTATCCAGCCGCGCGCATGGATGTTCTCGACCTCGGCCTTGAAGAACGCTTCCGACGTGTAACAATTGGCCGACAGGCTGCGCGCCTCCGATAAAGCGGGGCCTTTCCAGATATACCGCGAAGGCTGGAAAGCCGATGGTTTAGTCAGTGCCGTCATGACGTATCTCCAGGCTGACACGAGATTTTCGTGGGTCAGCCACGCAAGATTCGCGCCACTGACTGAGCCGGTGCCGCGCAGAACTTGGCCCGACATGTGCTTGGGAACAGCGTGGAGAGAAGCGATCGAAGGATGACGACATGAGAGGTCCAGCACGGGATTTTCGCGGCTACGGCGGCCAGCCGCCGCACGCGCAATGGCCCGGCGATGCGCGCGTCGCGATCAATATCAACCTGAATTTCGAGGCCGGTGGCGAGCGCTCCATCATGGACGGCGACGGCACGTCGGAGAGCATGCTGACGGACACCGGGTTCCCGGGTTATCCCGGCAAGCGCTGCCCGATCGTCGAGTCCTCCTTCGAATATGGAACGCGCGCCGGTGTCTGGCGAATCTTGCGGATTCTCAGGAAATTCGACGTCAAGTGCAGCGTGCTTGGCGTGGTGAAGTCGCTGGAGAGAAACCCGGAAGCGCTGGCCACATTCATCGCCGACGGTCATGAGATCGTCAGCCATGGTTATCGCTGGCTAGATTATCAGTCGGTCGACGAGGCGACCGAACGCGAGCATATCCGCTTGGCCGTCGAGAGCATCAAGGCGATGACCGGCAAGGCCCCGGTCGGCTGGATGACCGGTCGGCCAAGCGAAAATACGCGGCGGCTGCTCGCCGAACATGGCGGGTTTCTCTACGACCGTGACACGCTCAACGATGAATTGCCCTATTGGGTCGAGGCGGCCGGCGAGCCATACCTCGTGATCCCCTACTCCTATGAAACGAACGACAACCGCCACGACCACAACGGCTTCGGCACCGCCGAGGATTTCGCGCGCTACATGATCGACTGTTTCGACATGCTCTACGAGGAAGGCCTCGACCGGCCGAAAATCATGAGCATCGGGCTGCATGACCGCTTGGTCGGCCGGCCGGCACGCGCCGTCGGGCTCGTCAAATTTCTCGAGCACGTACGCCGGCACGACCGGGTCTGGTTCTGCTCGGGGCAGGATATCGCCGAACACTGGCGCAAGACGCACCCCTATCCCGGCGCTGATAACTCTTGAACAACATTTCGTCGAAAAACATCCTAATTACTGGCGCGGCAGGCCTTGTCGGCGCAGCCGTCGTCCGTCGGCTTGCAGTTGACGAGCAAGTGCTGATCGCGACCGACATACGTGATGCAAATGTTCCGGAGGGCGCGCGCTTTGAGGCCGCAGACCTGACGAACCAGGCGACCATGGCCGCTCTGCTGCGTAACCACGCCGTGGATACGGTGATCCACTGCGGCGCGATTTCCGGACCGATGGTGGCGGCGGACAATCCCCATCTTGTCGCGTCGGTCAATATCGGCGGTACGCTCAATCTGGCTGAAGCGGCGAGAAAGGCCGGCGTTAAACGGTTTCTCGCCCTGTCGTCGATATCGGTCTATGGCGTGCAGACGACGTTGGACCCGGTGACGGAAGATGCCCCGCTCAACGCCAATGACGTCTACGGGGCCAGCAAGATCGCGATGGAAGCGATCCTGCGCGCCTATCGGTACGATCTAGGCATGCCGACGATCGTGCTCCGCATTGCGTCGGTCTATGGCCCCGGCCGCACGACTGATTGTTTCATTCGCGATCTGATCCGCAGCGCGGCCACTGGGACCGCTATCGAACTGTTCGAAGAAGGAGGTCTTCGGCGCCAATTCATCCACATCAACGATGTCGTGCGCGGTATCGTTCAAAGTCTTTCCGCCGGGCTTTGGAACGACTTCGTCTACAATATTGGCGGCGGCGAGTGGCTCACCGAGCGAGAGATTGCCGCGGTCGCCTCGCCGATCCTGCCGCGGCTGCAAATCGCGGCGACCCAGGCGCCTGCCAGATGCATCGATGGCTATATGGGTCCGCTCGAGTTCAGGCGGGCATCAGCCACTTTCGGTTACGCGCCGCAGACAAGCCTCAGCCAGGGCATTGCGTCCTACGCAGCACATCTTGCCACGGCAATTCACTGACCGACCGAAATCGGAGTGGCAAGGTTTTTGCTTGGATATGCCTATCGGACAGCACACAGGATCGGTTTGGGCGTCATCAAAGATCGACAGAGGAGTATCGTCCATGTTTCGTTCGAAGGGTTCACTCTTGGCATTGAGTTCTCTCGGGATCGCCGCCACTCTCCTTGTCAATGCGACGCCGGCATCGGCTGAAGCCAAGTGCGAACCGGACAAGGTTGCGACAAAGTATCCCAGCATCGCCGGCAAGACACTCAAGATCGGCCAGGACGGCGAGAGCCCGCCCTACAGCTACCGTGATCCGAAGGACTTCAAGAACCTGCTCGGTCTCGACGCCGACCTCGCCCGCGAGACCTTTGCCTGCGCCGGCATCAAGATCGAATTCGTGACCGGCGGTTGGTCGGGGCTACTGCCAGCCGTTATTGCGGGCCAGACCGACATGATGTGGGATACGCTCTACTACACGCCAAAGCGCGCCGAACAGGCCGATTTCGTCACCTATCTGACGGCCGCGACCGGCGCGCTCGTCGCCAAAGGCAATCCGAAAGCCATCAAGGCGATGGAGGACGTTTGCGGCAAGCGCGCCACTGCCGGTCTCGGCACCGTCGAGGAAGCCTCGTTCCGCGAACTCAGCAAAAAATGCGAGACCGACGGCAAGAAGGAAATCTCGCTGGTAACCTATCCGGACATGCCGGGCGGCACACGCTTGATCGCGAACGACCGTGCCGACGTCATGACGACCGACCTGAACATGGTGAACTCCTTCGTCAAGGACAATCCGAGTACTTTCGAGCGCGGTTTCATGATCGTCAGCGACTACAAGATTGCGGTCGGTTACACCAAGGGCAATAAGGATCTTGGCCAAGCCCTTCTCGACGGCCTGACCGTTCTGAAGGAGAGCGGCAAGATGAAAGAGATCTTCGAGAAGTATAATGTCGACTATTCGCTCGCGCGGGCCAACGAGATACTGACCAAGTAGTCGCAGTTGAAGACGATCTCGGCGCTATTGAATGAATCGCGTGCGGCTTTGCCACACGCGATTCTGGCTTTTCTCGTCGTCACGGCATCGGCCGCACCGGCTCTCGCCGCCGACGGCCCGCCGCTGAAGCCGTGGCAGGAGTTTCTCTCCTACATTGTCGAGCCTTTCCTTTTGGAAGGCGCCCTGCTCGCACTGCAAATTTCCGCGCTCGCCATGATCGGCGGCATAACGCTCGGGCTTGGCCTGGCGCTGATGCGCCTTTCGCGCAATGCCGCCATTCGCGGCTCGGCATGGTTTTACATCTGGTTCGTGCGCGGAACGCCGCAGCTTTTGCAGCTCGTGTTTCTCTACGACGCGCTGCCGCCGCTCGGGATCAAGCTCGACACATTCACCACCGCAGTTCTCGGCTTTGCCTTGAATGAAGCCGCCTTCAGCGCCGAGATCATCCGCGGCGGTATCATGTCGGTGAACCGCAACCAAGGTATCGCTGCCACTTCGTTCGGAATGGGTTCGTTCCTGACCTTGCGGCGGATCATTCTGCCGCAAGCCATGCGCGCGATCCTGCCCGGCATGTCGAATGACGTCATCGGCATGATCAAGGGCACGTCGATCGCCTCGGTCATCTTTGTCAACGAGCTGACGTTCCGTAGCCAGCAGATCGTCGGCCAGAATTTCAAATTCTTCACGGTATTTGCCGCGGCCGGCGTCATCTATCTGATCATGACCAGCGCCATATCCGCCTGTCAGGCTTTACTCGAGCGCCGGTTCAACATCGAGATCGATCGCGAGGCCGGACGGGGATCGGGCTTCACATTCTTCAACATTTCGTTGTTTGGCTTTGGACCGAAGCCGGCTGCGCCGCCGGCATCGGTCGCGCGCACGCCTGCGCCGGCTACGAAAGATAATGTCGGAGCGGCTGCTTCGCTCGACTGGATCCGCAACATCACTAATCTAACCAGCCCCGAGCCCGGCAACGAGTCCGTACCCTTCGTCGTATTCAGGAACGTGCACAAGGCCTACGGCTCGCGTGAGGTGCTCCGCGGCATCGACCTCACCGTCAACAAAGGTGAGGTTGTCGTCATCATGGGGCCGAGCGGCTCCGGCAAAAGCACGTTACTGCGGCTCGTCAATCACCTCGAATCCCTCGACTGGGGCGAGATCACCGTCGAAGGTAAATATGTCGGCTATCAACGCCGCAACAACATGATGCGACCAACACGCGATCTGGCCAAGGCTCGCGCCGACGCGCAGATCGGCATGGTGTTCCAGCACTTTAATCTGTTCGAGCATCTCAGCGCGATCGAGAACGTGATGGAAGCACCGGTTCAGGTTTACGGCGAGAAGCCGGACACGGCGCGCACCCTCGCGCTCAATCTTCTCGCCAGCGTCGGGCTGAGCCAGCACGCTAACAAACTGCCGCATCGGCTGTCCGGCGGTCAGCAGCAACGCGTCGCGATCGCCCGTGCGCTGGCAATTTCACCGCGCCTGATGCTATTCGACGAACCAACTTCCGCGCTCGATCCCGAGCTGGTTGGCGAGGTGCTCGGAGTGATGCGCAGGCTCGCGGAAGCCGGCATGACGATGATCGTTGTCACCCATGAGGTACGTTTCGCGCAGGAAGTCGCTGACCGCGTCGTATTCATGGACGAAGGCCTGGTTATTGAGCAAGGTACACCTGACGAAGTGCTGGGCGCGCCCAAGCACGAGCGTACCCAGCGCTTTCTGCGCATGGTCGAACGCGAAGTGGACCCGGCCTGACGCACGTGAACGAGTCGTCTCAAACGCGGTTCTTTGCTGCCGAACCACAAGTCCGACCCGGCATGAAGCAAAGTCGCCGAAAGAGTCACGGCATAACGTCGCCACCATTCGGATGCAGCGTTTGCCCAACGTAGAAGTCGCCGCCGGCGGATGCCAGCAAGACCGCCGATGGCGCGATTTCTTCCGGCCGGCCGATGCGCCCCAGCGGCAGGCTACCCGCCTTCCAGGCCTTCCATTCGTCGCTCAGCGTGTCGTTGAGCCGTGTGTCGATCGGCCCCGGCGCGATCGAGTTGACGAGGACCCCGTGCGGCGCGGCTTCCTGCGCGAATGCGCGGGTAAAGCCAATGACGCCGGCCTTGGCGGCGCTGTAATGGGCGAGACCCGGCGCCCCTTTGTAGGCCAGATTGGAACTGATGTTGATGATGCGGCCGAAGCCGCGCGCCTTCATGCCTACATATGCCAGTTGCGACAGTATGAATGTGGCGCGTAGATGCACATTGATCATCCAGTCGAACCTTTCAAGGAGAATGTTCTCGACCTGGACCTCCTCGCTGACACCGGCATTGTTGACGAGAATGTCGACTTGGCCCAGCGCCGCTTCCGCCTCGGTGTAAAACGCGCGCGTCGCCGCGGCGTCGCTGATATCGCAATGATAGGCGAAGCCGCGTTGGCCGAGCTGCTGCACTTCCACCACCACGCTCGCGGCTCCGCCAGGGTCATCGACATGGCAAAACGCAATATCAGCGCCCTCCTCCGCAAAGGCGAAGGCAATCGCCGCGCCGATGCCCCTGCTGGCGCCGGTGATGAGAGCCTTTTTGCCGGCGAGTTTGAGAGATTTAGCCATCATGGTCTTGCAACTTCTTTTTGAGACAAACAGATGAGAGTTGGATTCGCAAATAACGTGCCACCGTGATTGGCCATGCTGACGCTGAATGGCTGGTCTACGCCAATAGCGGCCGCTAATGAGCGGCCGGTATCCGCAGTCTCGTAGAATCAGAACGTGAAAAGCACGGAGGCGTACCAAGAGTACTTGTCCGTCTCGTTCGCATTCTCGATTCCGTGTCTGACGTAACCAAGCAAATGATAATTGTCGTTCAGGTCAAAACGCCAACCGATGCCGGCGCTGGAGGTTGCGGGTGTGCCGCTGGAATCCGCGGTCTGGTGAAAGATCTCCGCACCTATCTGGAGCTTGGGCAGAAACTGGTAGGTCAGGACGGCACCGGTCTGGCAGAAGTCCACGGCCCGGCGCTCGGTGACGGTGCATCCTCCTCCGCCGAACGCCGACCATCCACCGTTCCAGTCTTTCTGGATCCACACCGGCAGCAGCAACGACGGATGACTGTCGCCGACATTGTTCGAGCCGCTCGGAAGGAAAATCCGCGGGAAGACGCTGATGTCCAGTCCGAACCCATCCTGGTGCAGAAAGCGATATTTGGCGGCGAGTTCGATGTTACTCAAGCCGACATTCGTGCCGCCGCCGACAGGGCGATCGAAGCCCGCGGGCACCGTCGCGGTAAGCTGGAGGTCCGGCGCGGCACCGTAGTTGAAATCGATTCCGCTTGCGCCAGCTGTGCCCTCGCGCGTCGTGGTCCCGTTGGTGAATGTGTAGATTTCGAAGTGCTTGTAGTCGGTCGGCTCGGGGTCGTCGGAAACATAGGGCGGCCCGGCCAGCGCCTGGTTCGCGATCAGCGCCAACACCAGACCGGCGCCCACGCCCAAACCCTTGAAATGTCCGCAGCAATTGGCCATCGCCACAACCCGCTTGAATCCGCCAATATGTAGTATATGCTACATCAAATTGTGTCGAGCCTGTTTTGCTACGCGTGCGGATTCGCGCGAGGGAGCCGCTTTTGACTGCTGACGCCGCCTCGGATTTTGCGAACAAGCTCGATCGGGTGCTTCGACACGCAAACCAGCAGCTCGGCGCCGCCGGCCTCCGCGTTGCAAAATTTATCGATGAAAACCGGCAGACCGTTTTGGCGAGTTCCGCCGCCGCGCTGGGTGCGCGCATTGGCACCTCTGATGCCACGGTGCTGCGGACAATTCAAACCCTGGGCTTTGCCAGTCTCGCCGATCTCAAGCATGCCATTCTGGGTTCGGGCGCGGTCTCGACGCCAGCTGATGACATGCGGCGCACCTTGGTCGATCTCGAAAAGGCGACCGGAGAAGCGCTTGACGGCATCCTGCAGGCGCACGCCGATGGCCTCGACGTACTCAAATCGGAAAAATGCCGTTCCCAGATGGCCGGCGCCGTTCGCATTCTTGATGGCGCCGCGCGGATCGCGGTGTTCGGGATTGGCCCCTCCTCCGCGCTCGCGACTTATGTCTCGATCCTCCTGGCACGAAGCGGTCGCCGCAGCCGAACGATAGGCGCAACCGGATCGATGCTGGCCGATCAACTCCTCGATCTCGCCAGGGGCGACGCGCTGCTGATCCTCGCCTATGGCCGTCTGTACCGGGAAGTGAAGGCGGTGTTCGTAGAAGCCAGAACCTTGGGTCTGGCGACCGTCCTGTTCACTGAAGCCGACGACACGCCATTGGCCAAACTCGCCGACGTCTGTCTGGCGATTCCTCGCGGGCGTCCAGGCCAAGTGGCCTTGCACGGCACAACCCTCGTGGGTCTGGAAGCGTTGGTGCTGTCGCTGGCCGCCGCGAAGCCGGAAGCGGCGCTCGCCTCTCTCAACAATCTCAATCGGCTTCGGCGCGCGACCGAGGTCCAGGTCAAAGCTGGAAAGTGACATGGGGCGGGAAACGCTTAGACATGAAGGAGACCCGCATGGATCAGGATGGGCGAAGCAAGGTACCGGAAGTCACGTTCATCTTCTGGATCATCAAGATACTCGCGACAACGCTCGGCGAAACCGGCGGTGACGCCGTCTCGATGTCCATGAATCTCGGCTATGCCGTCAGCAGCTTCATTTTCATCGCCATCTTCGTGATCGCGGTCGTCGCACAGATTTCCGCGAAGAAGTTTCATCCGTTTCAGTATTGGCTCGTGGTGGTCGCCACCACGACGGCGGGCACGACGTTGGCGGACTTCGCCGACCGGTCGCTCGGCATCGGCTATCCAGGCGGAGCCTCGCTGCTGTTCGCCCTGCTGATGATATCGCTGGCAATTTGGTATTGGTCGGCGGGATCGATTTCCGTGAACACGGTTTCGACGCCGAAGATCGAAACCTTTTACTGGGTTGCGATCCTTTTCTCCCAGACCCTCGGCACCGCGCTGGGAGACTGGATGGCCGACACCAACGGCCTCGGATACGAAGGCGGCGCGCTGGTATTCGCGGCCGGTCTTGCGCTTATCGCGGCGGCCTATTTCTATACTACAATCTCGAGAACGCTTCTCTTCTGGGCCGCCTTCATCCTGACCCGGCCGTTGGGCGCCACGCTCGGCGACTTGCTCGACAAGCCGCTGAACAACGGAGGCCTGGCGTTCAGCAGGTTCTATGCTTCGGCAATCCTCGCGGCCGCGATCATCGCCTGCGTGGCGTTGCTTCCGCAGCGCGCCGGCACCCACCCGGGCAACCCCAGCGCGACACGCGTCTAGCGCGCCGAGAGGACCAGCCTATGCAGCCGATACACCTACCGACGCTGGGAGCGCGATACTGGAGCGCGCTGTGCCTTGCGAGTATATTCGGCGCCAATATGGGCGACTTCTTCGCGCGAAACCTGGGCTTGGGCCATGTCGCCGGCCTGCCGTTTCTCGCGATTGCCCTGGCTGCTGTAATGGTCGCCGAACGCATCGATCGGGTACAACACCAAAGCTACTATTGGATCGCGATCGTCATTGTGCGAACGGCTGCGACCAATTTCGCGGATTTTGCCGCCGGCGATTTGAAACTGCCAAGGGCCTGGGTGATGGCGGCGTTGGCGGTGCTTCTTATCGCGGCAGTCTGGCTGAGCTGGCAGTTCGCGTGGCGGCGGCTTGCCGACAAGACCGACAATGTCCTTCGCGCCGACCTCGGCTACTGGGTCTGCATGTTCGTCGCAGGCACGCTCGGCACCGTGATGGGCGATTTCTGTTCGCATAATCTGGGCCTGGGCGACGGCGGCGCGGCGATCCTTCTTTCGCCCATCGTGGCCATCCTCTTCCTGGTGGGCCGCCAGGGACCGCTCCGTCTGCTGCCATTTTACTGGCTGACGGTCGTTGCGATCAGGGCGGCCGGCACCGCAGTCGGTGATTTTGTCTCGGGCCGAAATATGCTCGGCCTGCCCTTGAGCACCGCCGTCACGGGAATCCTGTTCGTGGCCCTTCTCGTCGTCTGGAAACAATCCGCAAGGTCGGAAGAAGGCGCGGTGGCCGTAAATCCTTGACGGGCGCCAGCAAAGTGACAACCAACATAGTTAGGAGCCTCAATAGCTCTTGCGACTCAGACGGTACGAAGCAGGAATCGAGGCGTTGAGCCTTCTTCGACTGCTGCAAATAGATCCCCGCGCTCAAGTTTTTGGAAGCATGAAGCCATCGAAGAAGGCCAAAAGGTCGGCATAGGCGTCGAGCGGGAGCACATGGGCGATATACTGGTCGGGTCGCACAACGACCACGCAGCCCCGATCGCGATCGATGCCACGCATGTCGAAAATGTCGTTGCCGCCTTTCTGGTCCGGACAGAACAATTTCTCGTAGTCGCGAAGCCCGTACCGACCTTTACTGGGTAGAAGGAACTGAGGCATGGCCTCGAGGTTCAGCTCGCGATGGCTTTGCTGGAACACAGCCCGGACATCGATCACGGAGTCGATATCAGCTTTTGCCGGCGTGTATCTACGGACCGGAGACTGGGGGGAGTCGGCAAGAAACCGCACAGCGCTCTCATGCGAGAGGAGCGCGTCGAAGGGGCCTGCCGATCAGCGAAGGCGAACATAAGCCAGCGGCCGTCAGCTTTGGTCGTATCACCCAGGCGAACCGGTTTGGCGTCTGCCAGACGAATGACCGGTGCCGAATGGAAGCGCATGCCGATCACTAAGCCTTTGGCCAGATGCTGATAGCCCGGTCCGGCGGAGATGAGCGACGGCTTGTACATGGTCGCCGTTCCCGCAGTGTAATGTCCGTGCTTGACGAAATATCTCTGCACTTCGGCCGGCTCGACGCCTTCGCCGTCAGTCAACGATTTTAGGGGCGCGCTGAGCATTTTGGCCCACTCGCGGTCGAAGTCGATCAGCTCCTTGGCAATGGCCTGACGTTCCGCCGAGTAGGTATGCAGAAGCTTGGGTGCGCACCGACCCAGTAGGACCGACGACAGTTTCCAGCCCAGATTGAACGTGTCCTGCATGGATACGTTCATTCCCTGTCCAGCCTTCGGGCTGTGTGTGTGGCAGGCGTCGCCGGCTATGAAAATGTGGGGCAGGCGACTGGCGACCTCTGCATCGGGCACGTCGTCGAACTTGTCGCAAAGCCGCTGGCCGATCTCGTAGACTGACCACCATGCGACCTCCTTCACCTCGAGGGTATAGGGATGAAGGATCCGCTGCGCGGCCGCGATCAAGCGCTCAATGGTGATGTTCCGGCTCGAAACCCGTTCGTTTTCGTTGAGCTTGTCGAGCTCGACGTAGATGCGAACCAAATAGCCGCCTTCCCGAGGGATTAGCAAGATGCTGCCCTCGTGCGCGGACTGTATCAACGATTTAATCCGGATGTCGGGGAAGTCGGTGACGGCAAGGACATCCATCACACCCCAGGCCTGACTGGCAGAATCCCCCCGCAGTGCGCGCCCGAGGGACTGGCGCACGGTGCTTCGCGCCCCGTCGCAACCGACGACATACCGGGCCTTGACCGTTTCTATCTGTCCTTGGTGCGGGGGATCGATCCGCTCGAGCCTGACCGTCACGGGGTAGGACGGCGTGCCGCCAGCGGAGCAGGCTGCTGTGTCGACGTGCAAGCCGAGAAGGCGGCGGCAGTAATGCGGCTCCAGCCGGTTCGGCGAATTGCGCATGACCTCGAGGTAGAAATCATGCACGCGTGCCTGGTTCAGGATGACGTGCGGAAACACCGAGAGCCCGTCTTCGACATCTTGTATTCTGCCATGGCGAACGACTTTATCTTTAGAGGCGTCGTTCGGTTTCCAGAATGTCGTCTCGTTGACCCAATACGCCTCCTTCAACACACGCTCGCTGAAGCCAAAAGCCTCGAACATCTCCATGGTCCGGCAAGCAATGCCGTCGGCTTGGCCGAGCAGCAATGGGCCGGACTTCTGATCAACGATCTGGGTTTTGATGTCTGGAAAGGCCGCGAGCTGTGCGGCCAATGTTAGTCCCGCAGGTCCGCAGCCGATGACCAGTACGTCGACTTCATTGGGAAGACTGTCAGAGTTAGACGACGTATTGTATTGTTCGGACGGCTCTGAGATCTCCGGGTTGCCGGTCTGAATCCGTTGAGATAGAATTGCATTGGTCACTTCCTCCGGGCCGCTTTTTTGGACCCGAAGCGAACGCTGAGCGCCATTGCTCGCAGAGGCATCTGGCCTCTGTGATTTAGCAATGGGTCCGGAAAGGCGGCAAGCTGAAGCAATGCGATCGGAGCGACTGACCAACCTAATCGGGACGACCATACGAAAGTTCGCTCCTGAAGTCGCTGGAGCTGTCTGGAGGTGCTACCCGACCCAGTCTTACCGGAGCGAGCGCATCCGAACTGTGCTGGCATGACACGGTAGGTCGGTCGTCCGCCGGACTTCACTTTTTTGCTGACTTTGCGGTTGACCGGACGGATCGCGCGTCCACGGAATCAGGGCCTCCTCCCTTGCTGCGGATGAAGCGCAGCAGTGCATTGACCCGCGGCATTTTCAAGCGGTCGATAGGTACCATCGCCTTGATCCAGAGGTCTGGGACGGAAAAGTCGGGCAGCGGCACCACCAGGGAGCCGCTGCGGATCTCCGTGAGCGCTACGTAGTTGCTCAAAAGGGCGATGCCGAGATGCGTCTTGGCGGCCTCTAGCAGCACGCTCATGTCATTGGCGGACATCCGAGGATGAACGGTGACCGTCATCACGCCGTTGCCGCTGAGGAACGGCCAACTCGGGCCGGTGGGTTGGTAGACCAGGCAGCGGTGCTCCTCGAGCTGGCGCGGGTGGTCGAGCCGGGGATACGACGACAAATATTGCCTGCTCGCGAGGAGACTTCGTCGCTGCGGCCATAGAAATTCGTCGGCCACATTGTCAAAACTCGCCGGAAACGCCGTGACGGCGATGTCGATCCCTTCCGCGGCGGGATTCATCGGCCCGTCGAGCAGCAAGACTTCCATATCGACGTCAGGGTGAAGCTCGGCGAATTCTCGAACGAGTGCGTTGAGGCGGAGAAATCCGAGCGTTGAAGGCACCTTTATCCTAATTGGGCCGGTCAATCGCCGTACTCCCTTGCGCAATTCGGTCAAGGCCTGATCGTGCGCGGCAATTGCAGCGATGACCCGCTCCAGATGGTGCTCTCCGTCGGCGCTCAAGACAACCCTGCGAGTCGACCGGTGAAACAGCGTGGTGCCCACGATCCGCTCGAGCTGTGTGACGCGCTTGGTGATGACCGAGGGAACGAGATCGAGCTTCTGCGCAGCAGCACTGAAGCTTCCCGCTTTCGCGACGGCAACGAAGGCGCGCATCGAGGCGATCGTATCCATTCTTCACGATTCACGAAAACTGAACCGTCGACAAGCGCCTTTTTCGGTTGAATTGGCGCGACTAGCTTCCCGGCCATGGCGCTGCACTGGATTTCGGTCCTGCGGCCATCAACCTAATTAGCGCGAATGCGATAAGGAGAATGCAATGCACAATCTCAAGGTCCTCACGATTGCTGTAGCCCTCGTGTTTGTTACTCCGGTGTTAGCCCAGGAGATGGGAGGAGGTACCGGTCCGGGCAGCGCAAGTGGATACGAGCCCACTTATAATAACGGTTACTACAACGGCTCCGGTCAAGGAGGCCACCGCCGGGCCGGAGGCCGTGCGCTCGATGGCAACAACTCATACGCCATGAGCCCGGGTGATAGAGACTGCGCCCGGCGCTATCGGTCGTACGATCCAGCGTCCGGAACCTACGTGGGCCATGATGGGCGGCGCCATTCCTGCCAATAGACTCAAAGTCAAAGCGGCGGAGTCTGCGGCGGCGCAGGAACGCGGGTGTTCGCAGAGACCGGCGCACGCGTCGGCTGCTTGAAGCCGCCGGATGCCTAGGCGGGTTCCAGCTCTACGTAATGCGCGACCACAACTTCATCGCCACCAGCGAATTCAGGATAACTAGCATGGCCAACTCTACAACCATTCCTCGAGAATCCATCTCTGCTGATTCAACGGCTGCGGGGTCGAGATCGGTCGCTATACATCGCCTAACTTCGTCTACTAAACCTGTAAAGCGTCCGATCACTGTTTCGATCACGCCGAGCCCACGAACTTTGCGGACTGAAGCACAGGCTGCAGCGGCGCTTGCAGCCGATCTTAGCGGCCTGGAAGGCGTCATTCATTCGCTGCTGTTGAGCGCTCTTGAGAAGATTGTTGACCGGACGGACGCGGCATCCCAGCGAAGCGACGATCAATCGAGACGACCACTCGCAATAGCTGAAACAGATCCGAGCATCGAATCCTCGGTTCGGTCGCCAGCCGAGCCGCGTGAGACGATGCTGCGCGTCGGATCGCTGGAGCTTGATCTCATCAATCGATCTGCGAAGCGTGGCGACCGGCCGATCGATTTGCTGCCAAGCGAGTTCCGTCTACTCAAATACATGATGCAACGGGACGGCCAATTGCTGACGCGCGCAAAACTCTTCCAAGACGTATGGCACTACAAATTCCTTCCTGAAACAAATCTTGTCGATGTGCACATGGGTCGACTGCGTCGCAAGGTCAACGGACCAAATGAAGCCCCGATGATTCGCACCGTCCGCGGCGCAGGGTTCATTCTCGGTGCGACTCCGTGATGTCGATCCCCAAGTCCTGCGCGTATCGCGTGGTCATCAGAAAAACCGTTGAGTGAGAAGTAATGATTATGAAAGACAAGTATGACGTTCTCGTTGTCGGCGGAGGCGCCGCAGGGGTAGGGGCCGCCGTTGGCGCGGCCAAGACCGGCGCACGCGTTGGGCTGCTTGAAGCCGCCGGATGCCTGGGCGGCGCCGGGACGATGCGCAATGTGCTGACCTATTGCGGACTCTACACACTAGGTGAGCAACCGCGTCAGGCCGTAGCCGGCGTTGCGGACGAAATCATGGCTAAGCTTCGCCGCTGGGGCGCAGTGACGCCGCCCACGCGCCACCGCGGCGTCTTCGTGATATTTGATCCGGAAGCAGCCAAGCGCGCTCTGGACGAAGTCTGCGCCGCAGCCGGCGTGGACATCCTGCTACACGCCTTCGTTTTCGGTGCGGATCGGGAAGACAACGCCGTCGCACGGCTTCGCTTCGCCGACCATTCCGGGGAACACCAGTTGGAGGCAAGAGCGTTCGTTGACGCCAGCGGCGACTGCGACCTCGGCTCCTTCGCTGGAGCTTCGACGCGATACGGCAACAACGGAGCGGTCAACCTCGGCACTCTTGGGACCCGGTTCGGCGGCATTGCGCCTGAGGCTGATGTATCAGCAGAGACAGTCACGGCGGCGATCGAAAAAGCAAAGGCGCGCGGCGTCCACCCGATCAGCAAGGACAGAAGCATTATTGCTCGTTTGCCTCTGTCGGGGGATGTTGTGGCTTATCTTGCCAGCGAGGATTACGACCCACGCGACGTCCGCAGTCTTTCGCGCGCCGAGATCTCTGGGCGCGCCCAGGCCTGGACCTATCTGGAGATTCTCAAGGAGTTGCCGGGTTGGGAAAACGCCTATCTGGCGTCGACAGGACCGGAATTCGGCACGCGCGAGAGCCGGCATATCAACAGCGTCGAGCAGCTCACTTGGCAGCACGTGACGGAGGGCCGTCGCACCGCGGATTGCGTGGCTTTGGGTTCCTGGGGCGTCGAATGGCACGACCGCGAAACCTTTGAGAGCAGCTTCGTCTATCCCCCGGACGGCGGCACGTACGACATTCCGCTCGGTTGCCTGAGGAGCGTAAACACTTCGAATCTATTCGCTGCCGGCCGAACGGCTGATGGGGACCGCCAGGCGGGTGCGTCGTTGCGGGTTATGGGTACGGCGTTCGCGACCGGCCAAGCGGCAGGCGTGGCCGCAGCTTGTCATGCACGAGGCGGGCGTCTTGAAGCCGCAGAAGTTCGCAAGGTACTCGCCAGTCAGGGTGCTTTGTTGGATCCGGCGGATATGCCCGCCCCGGTCACCGTTATCTGAGAAAAAATTGGGAGTACCGCGATGAGCGAGGCCACGACTAGCGGCGGAAAATATCCGCAACCTCCAGCCTTGGACGCGCCGCCCGCGCCGCGCGTCAGGCGAGCTGTACCAGTAGCCGTGCCCCTCATGCGAAGCGTCTCCCGCACCATCACCATCGCCGGGTTTCCGCTCTCCACCTGGGCTTTCGCGCTGCGAATCTGGGTCGCCATGATGGTGGCGCTGTATGCGGCGTTCTGGCTGCAGCTCGAGAGTGCCTCGTCCGCTGCCGTCACCGTCGGCATTCTCGCCCTGCAGACGCGGGGGCAGGCCTACCACAAGGCCGCCTACCGGGTCCTCGCCACCATCATCGGGGTTGTCGCCTCACTCGTGATCGCTGGGTTGTTCGCACAGAGTCGCAGCCTCTTCGTGATCGGCTTCGCGGGCTGGCTCGGGCTCTGCGTCTACGCCGGTGGACTTTTGGACGGCAACAGGGCCTACAGCGCCGTCCTGTCCGGCTATACAGTTGCCCTGGTCGCCATGACGCAGATCGACTCGCCGCAGAACATTTTCTCGGCTGGCATCAATCGGGGCGCGGCGATCGTGGTAGGAATTGCCGCGCTCGCCCTGATCAGCGAACTGTTCGCCGCCCCGAACATCCATACGGGCCTGTCCGACAGGCTCATTGCAGCCCATCGGCGGGTGCGTGGCTTGGCGCTTGCCATCCTCCGCGGCGAGAGTGCGAACCCGATCCAGTCGGCTAGACTAGTCTGCTGCGCGAGATCACCGCGCTTCATCCCGACATCACGGCGCTCTTCGCCGAGTCGAGTGGCGGGAGGGCGCGAGCCGCGGCAGCCCGGAGCGCGGCCGTGGCATTGGTCGCCGATGTCAGCGCCGCGGGCGCACTGGCATCGCTCCCAGCCAACACCTTGGCATCTCTCCGCAACGCGGTTGGCGAGGCCCTCGCCGATGCCCTCGAGGAGGAGAGCCGTGCGTTGCAGCTTCGCTTGCAGCAGCACGCCGATGTTGGCAACGTCGACTCGCACGACGCGCTTTTCGCCCGTCATGCCCTGGACCTACTCATCGAGAACCGGCGGGCGCAGGACGCCATCGAAGACCTGCAGGCGGGCCGCCGCCCCCAACGCCGCATCCATGCACCCATCTACCGCTCGCGTCGGGCGGCTGCGCGAAATGGCCTGCGCGCGTTTCTGGCGGTGCTGATCTCCGCCATCCTGTTTTCCCTCGGCGGATGGCCGTTCGCGTCGCTAGGCCTCGCCCTGGTGGGGCTCACCATCGCCTTCAGCGCCAATACCCCGAACCCGCGTGCCTTCGCGACCAACATTGTCATCGCGATGCCGATCGCCGCGCTGCTTGCGGGCGTGACGGAGTTCCTTATCCTCGACGGCGTCGACCAGTTTCCACTTCTGGCGATCGGCATGGCGCGGGTCGTCCTCGCCGGCGCCCTGCTGTCGACCAGCCCCAATCAGCAACTGGCCTCGACCGCATACCTGGCGCCCATCTTCTTCCTCGTGATCCTCGCCCCGGCGAATCCGCAGGTCTATAACCCCGAAACCTATCTGTTCTACAGCTTCATGGCGATCACGTCCGTCGTCCTGCTGTTCGTCCTTCTGTTGACTGTCCTGCCGACATCCGACGCGCTTCGGCGGCGCTGGTACCTGACATCGGCACAAGCGGAGATGCGCGACCTCCTGGCCGGTGGCCGGTCCCGGCGCCTCGATGACGAGGCCCTGTTCCGCGACGCCGACCGCATCGGGCAACTGGCCGCGCTGCAGCCGGCCGACGACGATGAACGCCGTGACGATCTCCGTCAGGCTCTCGAGATCTTCGGGCGCGCGGCCGCGGTGCGACGGGTCCGGGCGATACTCGCCGAACTGTCCGCCAGCGCAGGCGGCCGTCTGGTTGGGGGCGCATATTCGGCTCTGGCAGCCTGTGACCCCCTTGGCTTGCGCCGGGCCGCCGCCGATCTAACGAGTGCGGGAGCCCAGCTCGATCGTGATGGTCAGTCGGCAGCTCGCGCAGCGAGCCTGGATCTGATCTGGGTCGCCTTCCTGATCGACACCAGCCCTTTCTGCCTCGATCAACACCAGTGGACCACGTCATGATGCACAGCTTTCCCGAACTGACGATCGGCGGGGTGCTCGTCGCTCCTTTCGTGATTTACGCGGGCGCCGCCATCGCGATCTTCGCTGTGCTGCGTCCCGTCCTCCATCTCGTCGCCTTCGATCGCGCCTTCAGCAATCCGCCGGTTGCGGAACTGAGCCTCTACGTCCTGATCCTCACGCTGCTAATCGTGCTGTTCTAAAAGGAGGTATCCTTGCAATCGCCAAGCCCCGTCTTATACGACCAAACGACATCCAACGTCGTCGAGCCTTATCCGGTAGCGGCGGAGCCTTCCGCGTTTCACGCGCCCCCATTGGCACCGGGCGAGGAGATTGGCGCTACATTGGAAGGGCGTTTGCCAAGCGCGGATCCGAGTGAGCGTCTGCCTGTCGGCCGCAAGGCCCCACTGAAAGTTCCGGTGTCCGGACGCCCAGGCCGAATGGCTCGTTTCGCTCGGGAAGCGCTCAAGACGGTGGCGACGCTGCTCATCCTCGTCCTGGCCGTGCTCGCCGCGCTGGTCATCTGGGACTCCTATGTCACCGCGCCCTGGACGCGGGACGGCACCGTCCGCGTGCAGGTCGCGAACATCGCGCCCCAGGTGTCGGGGCAGATCACGGAAGTCCGGGTCGTCGATAACCAGTACGTTCACCAGGGCGACGTGCTCTACGTTGTCGATCCCTTCGATTTTCAGGTGGCGCTCGACTCCGACAAGGCGCAGCTGCGCCAGAAGGCCGCCGATGTGCAGGTCAGGCAAATGCAGGCGGAGCGCCGGCAGCACCTCAGCAACCTCGCCACCACACCGGAGGAGCAGCAGCTCTATGTCGGCAACGCCATCCAGGCGCAGGCGGCGTTCGACGCCGCCCAGCAACAGGTCGCGCAGGCCGACATCAACCTCAAGCGGACGCAGGTGCGCAGTCCCGTGAACGGCTATGTCACCAACCTTTTGATGCGGGTGGGCGACTACGCTCACGCCGGCACGAACAGCATCTCGGTGATCGATGCCGACAGCTATTGGATCGACGGCTATTTCGAGGAAACCAAGATGGTTCATGTCTGCGTCGGTGACCGCGCCGAGGCGGCGCTGATGGGCTACCGCGATCCGATCGTCGGGCGGGTCCAGACCGTCACCCGTGGCATCAGCGTCTCGAACGCCACGCCAAGCACCCAGGGCCTGCCTAACGTCGATCCGGTCTACACCTGGGTGCGCCTGGCGCAGCGCGTGCCGGTCCGCATCCGGATCACCGATATCCCTGCCGGCATCCCGCTCGTTTCGGGTATGACCGCGACAGTGACAATCCGTGGTGCCGAGGCGCGGAAAAGCGGTGGCTGGTTCCGCCAGCGCTTCGCCAGCCTTAGGGATCACCTGGTCGACATCGTCCACGGTCCACAGCCTTCACCGGGCTGCGTGCCACGGATCGGCGACGAGAACGGCGCGACCGTAACCCTTCCCACACCCAAACCCATCGCACCTCTCAACCCCGCAGAAATCAACCCCGGCCTCGCGCCCGACATGAACAAGTCACCCCGTGCGCAGTGAACAGCCAAGACGAACCGAGTGTATCCACCAAAACATCCACCTGATCTTAAGGAGAATATCATGACACACACAGTTGCAGACCAAATGGTCGAAACCCTCGCCGCCGCTGGTGTCGAGCGTATCTATGGAATCGTGGGCGACAGCCTCAATGGCTTCACCGATGCGCTGCGGCGCCATGGCGGCATTCAATGGCTGCATGTCCGGCACGAGGAAGTCGCAGCGTTCGCGGCCGGCGCGGATGCGCATGTCACAGGTGGTCTCGCGGTCTGCGCCGGAAGTTGCGGTCCTGGCAACCTGCACCTCATCAATGGTCTGTTCGACTGCCACCGCTCGCGGATGCCGGTGGTGGCGATCGCGGCTCACATTCCCTCGCCCGAGATCGGCTCGGGCTATTTCCAGGAAACCCATCCCGAGCAGCTTTTTCGGGAATGCTCCAGCTATTGCGAACTTGTTTCGACCCCCGAACAGATGCCCCGCGCGCTCGAAATCGCCGTACGTCGCTCGATCTATGAGCGGTGTGTCAGCGTCATCGTCATTCCCGGCGACGTCGCGCTCAAGCCGGTGGCTAACGCGTCCGCGCCGTTGCCGATGGGACTTGTGCCCGCGCAGTCCATTGTCGTGCCCTCCGATCAGACGCTCGACAAGCTCGCCGACATCCTCAACAAGGCCCGGCGCGTCACGTTGCTCTGCGGCAGCGGCTGCGAGGGCGCGCATGACGAGCTGATGCAACTCGCCGAAGCTCTGAAGGCACCGATTGTCCACGCCTTGCGAGGCAAAGAACATGTCGAGTGGGGAAATCCCTATGACGTCGGAATGACCGGCCTGATCGGCTTCGCCTCGGGCTACCAGGCCATGGAAGCCTGCGACGCGCTTTTGATGCTGGGCACGGATTTCCCCTATCGGCAGTTCTTCCCAAAGGATGCCCGCATCGCCCAAATCGACATCCGGGCAGAGGCGATCGGTCGCCGGGCTCCTGTCGAGCTTGGTCTGGTCGGCCAGGTTGGCGCCACGTTGCGTGCGCTGCTGCCGCGTCTCGTCTCCAAGCGCGATCGGAGTCATCTCGATGCCGCGCTGAAACACTACGCCGAGGCGCGCAAGGGGCTTGACGATCTCGCGAGCGGGCGATCCGGGGGTCCGCTGCATCCGCAGCTGATTGCCCGCGTGGCGAGCGAACTCGCAAGCGACGACGCCATCTTCACATGCGACGTCGGCCTGCCGACCGTGTGGGCGGCGCGTTATCTCGCCATGAACGGCCGGCGTCGTCTGGTGGGCTCGTTCTGGCACGGCTCAATGGCGAATGCGATGGCGCAGGCTATTGGCGCTCAAGCCGCTTTCCCGCAACGCCAGGTGATCTCGCTGTCCGGCGACGGTGGATTCACCATGCTGATGGGCGATCTCCTGAGCCTGTCGCAGCTCAAGCTCCCCGTGAAGGTGATCGTGTTCAACAATGGTGCGCTCGGCTTCATCGAGCTCGAACAGAAATCGACCGGCTTTCTCGACACCGGAACCGAGCTTGTCAATCCGAACTTCGCGGCCATGGCCGAGGCCGTCGGCATCAAGGGCGTGCGCATCGAGGATCCGGCGGAGGTGCAAGAGAAGCTCGCCGAGGCCCTAGCTCATCCCGGTCCGGTGCTCATCGATGCGGTCGTCAACCGCATGGAGCTGGCAATGCCGCCGAAAGTAACCGCGGAGATGGCGAAGGGTTTTACGCTTTACATGGTCAAGGCCGTTCTCAATGGTCGTGCCGACGAGATCGTCGAGCTCGCCCGATCGAATCTGCTGAGGTGACGCAGAGAGTTTTTGAAACATGCAGAAACAGGAAACGAGCGAAGCGTCCGCCTTGCGTCCGAAGTCTACAAATCGAAGGATCTCAGCAGTTCATTTTTGACCTGACAGCCGACATGCCAAAATTGTGGCCGTTGGCTGCCCAGCTCAGAAGTGATCGGCGCGACGGCTGCAAGCATTGACGTCCATTTTCGCTACGCGCTTACGCCTATGGAATGCGGGACATTCGCCAACCGCGGCGACGTATTGGAATCCTCAGTGGCGCAGGTCAGGCTTCTCGTGCCGCCGACGAGCAGCTTTTCGGTGAACGTCCGCCGCCAAAACCGGACCTTCCTCAAAAGTAACTTTTGACCCGCGCTGCCGCGGGCTTTGCGGGTCGCATAAGCAAGCTTCGATGTTGGTCGCCAACGTAAATCGTCCATTGTCCGCAAGTTCCTTGCCGCGGTCGCGGTGCACTTGAATTTTCAAAATCGCCAATGTGTCCAAAGGAGACGCTGTCCGTCGTCACCACATCAGCATCAATCAACCGCATCGACTTTGGTGAACGCTTATTGCGTCGCCGGCGAATTCGGCTTCCCCGCCGGCTTCGGTGCCGAGCCCGTTACGGGTCCTACTTGGACGGCGTCGCCACTTTGCAATGTCTCGGGTGGACTATCGATCACCTGGTCCTGCGGAGATAGACCTGCAGTCACCTCGACGGTATCGCCAAAGTCCCGTCCGAGCTGGATCGCCTTAAGAGCGACTTTGCCGTCGCCGCCGAGGATGGCAACTTGGCTGCCGCGGTTTGCCGGCATCAGCGCGGTTGCCGGCAGCCGGACCATGTTCGGATCGCCCGGGACCTGGAAGTCGACCCGGCAATACGCGCCGCCGTACAGCTTGCCGTCCGAATTGTCCGCCTGCAGCTCGACCTGCATGCTGCGCGTTGTCTGGATCATCGCGTTCGAGAGGGTGACCAAGGTCGCGTCGAACTTCTGGCCCGGATACTGAGGCATCTCGAACGTCGCTTTCAGGCCCGGGCGGAGGCCGGCCGTGAATGCCTGCGGGACCTGGACGTAGATGCGGACCCGGTGCAGGTCGGAAACCACGAACAGCGGCCGGCCCGAACTGCCGGAATTGATCAGCGCGCCGACATCGGTGTTGCGCTCGGTGACGACGCCGTCGAAGGGCGCGACGATCTGCTTAAAGGATTCCATGGCCTCCAGCTGCCGCACATACGCCTCGTCGGCATCCATGATCGCCTTCTTCGCCTGCGCGTCGGCGGCTGACTGATCCGCATTCTGCTGGGATATGGCCTGCTTCTCCACGAGCGTGTTGTAGCGCCCTGCGGTGAGCGATGCGATGTCGTAGTTGGCCTTGGCGCTCGCCAGGGTGGCCCTGGCCTGGGCCAACTGCTGGTCGAGGTCCGGCGCCTCGATCGAGGCGAGCACGTCATTCACCTTCACATGCGCCCCGATGTCCGTGTTCCAGCTCTTTAGATAGCCGTTTACGCGCGAATAGACCGTCGCCCTGCCGTAGGGCTGGATGTCGCCGGGAAGTATGAGTTTCTGTTCGGCATCGCCGCGCGTGAGCTTGGCGAGCGTGACCGTCGGGACCGCCTGCGCATTCGTCCACTCCACGAGCTCCTGCTGATTGCGGGACCGGCCGATCAGCCCATTGGCGACGATGGCGCCCGCTGCGACCAGGGCAATGGCCCCGACCAGCGCCAACTGCCGGGGAGGAAGGGACTTGAGGGGCGGCGACGGCATGATGCGCTCCGATCGAATCAGGCTGCGGTTGGATCGGGGTGCATGGGCAACGCCTCCGCCGGCTTGCGATCGGACGCGTGCACAACGCTGAACATCGTTGGCACGAGGAACAGGGTCGCGCAGGTGGCGAAGAGCAGGCCGCCGATCACGGCTCGGCCGAGCGGCGCATTCTGGCTGGGCTCGACCGCCATCGGGATCATGCCGATGATCATCGCGAGCGCCGTCATGAGCACCGGCCGGAAGCGGGTGCTGCCCGCCTCGATCGCGGCCGTGATCGGGTCAGCGCCGTCCGCCAGACGTTGCCGCGCGAAGCTGATCACCAGGATGCTATTGGCGGTCGCGACGCCCATGCACATGATCGCCCCGGTGAGCGCGGGAACGGAAAGGGTGGTATTGCTCGCGAACAGCATCCAGACAATGCCGGCCAGCGCAGTCGGCAGCGCCACGACGATCACGAACGGATCGAGCCAGGACTGGAAGTTGACGACGATCAGCAGGTAGATCAGCACGAAGGCCAGCGCCAGACCGACGAAGAGCTGCCGGTAGGCGCTTGTCATTGTCGTGACCTGACCGCGCAGGGCCACGCCGGCGCCGTTCGGGACCTCGTGGGCCGTCTCCTGCATCAGCTTTCGGATATCTGCGGCGATACCGCCGAGATCGCGCCCCTGCGGCGTCGCGAAGATGTCGATGACGGGACGGACGTTGTAGTGAGAGACAACGGCATTGCTCGCCGTCCGCACGATCGTCGCCAAGCCGCCGAGCAGCTGCGTGTTCGCGCCGCTGCTTGTCACTGGGATATTCTTCAGCCCGTTGATCGTGCTGAGCGTGTTCGTCGGCGTCTGGATTGACACCGGATAGGACACGCCTGTCTTCGGATTGAGCCAATACGTCGGCGAGGTCTGCGAACTGCCGGAAAGAGTGGTCTGCATCGCCGTCGCCGCATCCTTCTCGCTGAGACCGACCAGGCCGGCCAGCGAACGGTCGACGTTGACGTTCAAGGTCGGCTGCTGGAACGCCTGCTGGATCCGTGCATCCGCAATGCCGGGAATCCGCCTGATCCGCGCCAGTAGCGCGTTGCCGTATTTCCTGTTCGCCTGCACGTCACTCCCGACGATCTGCAGATCGATAGGTGCGGGCACGCCGAAATTAAGGATCTGGCTGACCATGTCGGCGGGCAGGAAGGCGAAGGAGGCGCTCGGGAATATCCGCGGCAGCCGCTCGCGCATAGTCCTGACGTAGTCGGCCGTCGGCGCGTGATGCGGCTTGAGGCTGATGAGAATGTCGGCGTCCTCGACGCCGATCGTCCCCGAGTTGTTGTAGGCCATATTGATACCGCTGACGCTCAGCCCGATGTTGTCGACAATGCTGTCCAGCTCATCGGCGGGGATAATCTGGTGGACCGCCTCGCCAATCCGATCCGCAAGCCTGGTGGTCTCCTCGATGCGCGTACCCGTCTGCGCCCGCACATGCATCTTGATCTGGCCGCCGTCGACGCTTGGAAAGAAATCCTGACCCAGGAACGGAGCAAGCCCGAACGAAAGCAGGCTGAAGCCGACGAATCCGGCAATCAGCTTGCCGCGATTGCGTAACCCCAGGGCGAGTAGACCGCCATAACCGCTGCGGATGGCTTCGAAGCGGCGTTCGAAGCCCTGCTGGAACCGCACCAGCGGATTGCGGCTGGGGCCGGGGGTAGCTTCATGCGCCCGGCCGCGCAGCAGATAGTTCGCCAACGTGGGAACGAGGGTACAGGACAGGATGTAGGAGGCAATCAGCGCGAACACTACTGCTTCCGCGAGCGGACGGAACAGATAACCTGCCACGCCCCCGAGGCCGAACATCGGCACGAAGGCGAGACAGATGCACATCAGCGATATGGAGGCTGGGACGACGATCTCCTGGGCGCCATGAAGAATCGATGTCTCGATCTCCTCGCCGCCTTCGAGATGTCGGTTGATGTTTTCAATCGTCACCGTCGCATCGTCGACCAGGATGCCGACGGCGAGCGCCAGTCCACCGAGCGTCATGACATTGATCGTCTCGCCGAGCACGGAAAGCACCGCCAGCGAGGCAAGGATGGCAAGCGGAATCGAGACGCTGATGATCAGAGTCGAGCGCCAGTTGCCCAGGAACAGCAGGATCATCAGCCCGGTCAGCGCGGCCGCGATGACGGCTTCGCGCACCACGCTCGAAACGGCGCTGGTCACGAACACCGACTGATCGCCGACCGCCGACAGATTCAGACCCGATGGCAAGGTCTTGGTGACGCTGGGAAGCAATTGTTTGATGCCGGAAATGATCGACAAGGTCGAGACAGCACCGGCCTTGATCACCGCCAGAAGCACGGCGTTCTGTCCGTCCACGTGGACGACGTTGGTCTGCGGCGGACTTCCGTCATGCACGTCGGCGACGTCCCGCATGTAGATGACGGTGCCGTTGACGGCCTTGATCGGCAGGTCGTTGATGGCTGCGATATCGGAGGGCGATGCGTTCAGATTGATCGTATACTCGAAGGTGCCGATCTTCTGGGTGCCCACCGGGGTGATGAGGTTCTGGATCGACAGGGCGTTGACGACGTCGTTCGCAGAAATCCCGTAGGTGTGCAGCGCCTGCTGGTTGAGGTCGGCTTGAACCTGGCGAACTTTGCCACCATAAGGCAGAGGAATCGCGGCGCCGGCGACCGAGGCCAGTTGCGGACGGATGAAGCTGGTCGCCTGGTCGAACAGGATCGTCTCGGAGAGCTGCTGGCTCGAGAGGGCGAGCTGCAGGATGGGTACGCTGGAGGCGTTGAAGCTCAGGATTGTCGGCGGAGTGACGCCGGCCGGCATCTGCTTCAGAACCGTCTGCGACATCGCGGAGACCTCGGCAAGCGCCGCATTAATGTTCACGGTGGGCTGGAAGAATATCTTGATGATCCCGTAGTCGGGGATCGACTGCGATTCGATGTGCTCGATGTCGTTCACGCTGGTGGTGAGCGCGCGTTCGTAAAAGGTTACGATGCGCCCTGCCATGTCGTCGGGCGGCAGGCCGGTGTAGCTGAAGACGACGCTGACCACCGGAATGTTTATGTTAGGGAAGATGTCGGTCGGCGTGCGGAAAGCGGACGCCACCCCGAAAATCATGATCAGCAGCGCCATCACGATGAAGGTATAAGGACGCCGGAGCGCGAGTCTGACGAGGCCTACCACAATTGCCTCCCACGTTGGAGAAATCGGGTTAGAACAAGATGAGACGTCAAAACAGCTGGACAGATCCAACCATTATTGGCGAGCACCGCGGGACATTATGGTTTCATAGACCCGAAATTAATAGCATCTCCGGAAACGAAGTGATATGTCCATTTCCCTCCCACGCGTCGAAGTTCCCACCGCGGCGTCCCACTGACGTGGCTCGCATCGCCAGGTCTCAATCGCACGCGGCCCCTACACCCGATCGAACGCAATTGGCTACACGCATCTCACCCGCTGACGATAGGTGAAGCTGTTGAGTGCTGCGGTGTGAGTTTGCCTGTGCCACTTTTTGGAAGTCGATCTTTCAACGAACGTCCGCCGCCACAAGCAGCCATTGACCGCTTAACGAGAAGATTGATCGCCGGAGCGAAGGGGCACATATTTCGGGACGCTGGTTCGTTGGAAGTAGCGGAGGTTTCCATGGCCCGACTCACTGTTTTTCTTGCGCGATTGATCGGACTTTTCACAATCTTGCTCGTGCCAACTCTTCTGGTGCACGGAAGCGCGATTATTGAAAACACGGCTGCTGACAAGCCAGTCATGCTCACCTACGGGATCATCAGTCTCGCAATCGGTGTCGCGATGATACCCGGCCACAGCATTTGGTCTTGGGGGCGCGCTGCCTGTAGTCGTCACGCTAGTGGGGTGGTTGATCCTAGCGAAGGGTCTGCTGATCTTGCTAATCGAGCCGGAGACAATTTCTCGGTCGTTCGAGCAGCTGCGGTATGGCGAACATTACTATTTTTACCTGGCACCGTCGCTCGTGATTGGACTCTATCTGACTTGGGCCGGGTTCACAGCTAAGTCCGCCTGAGCTGGGGCGTACTGCGAAATATCGCCGGAAGTCAAAGCCAGCACCACGCTGATCGACGATCATCAGGTTTGAATTGAGAAGTCGCGTTCGGGCGACCTTTCTTCGCGACATTTACAGCCGCTTCGTCTGGGTTTGGCACTTTTGAGACATGCCGACAGACACCGAGAATCTCCCCTGCTAGGAAGATCGGAACCGGCCGACGGTTAAAAAGTCGCTCCCATTTCGCAAATTGGTAGGCCGAATGTTCGGACCGTCCCGCCGCATTGGCGGGAATTAGGCCTGTGCCGCCGCCCTGGTTGACAGGGACTTGAGGGTCTGATGCAGACGCCGCTGAGTTCCTGGATGCGATAGCGTGTCCGCGCAAGTGGAACTGTTGCCCTGGTGACAAACTGGGGTGCGCGGCTATA
>Ga0066789_10000036_pt1 | contig 34882 bp, 31 predicted proteins | sample OrgsoiDNA2013049_FD_70960 | JGI IMG/M metagenome (GOLD analysis project Ga0066789, IMG submission 70960) | Permafrost soil microbial communities from the Arctic, to analyse light accelerated degradation of dissolved organic matter (DOM) -... | ecosystem: Environmental > Terrestrial > Soil >...
CGCGGCGGTCTGACGGTCCCGGGCACCGGCGGCGTAGACCTGTGTCCCAGAGACCAGGGCGATCACCAGCATGCCGGCGCCCGCCGCCAAGAGCGTGGCCCGCGGAGTCCTGGTCAGCCGCGGCCAGAAACGCGTGGCGTCCTCGACGAAGCGCTTGCTCAGTCCGGCGATAACCAGGCACAGGAGTATCAGCGCCACCAGTTCTGGTGTGCGCAGGTTGTGACGCAACACATACGGTGCAAACACGAACAGCGGCCAGTGCCACAGATACATCGAGTACGACACGTCGCCGAGCCACTGCACCGGACGGAGCCGGAAGACCAGATCGCTGGGATCGGCCCGACCGGTGTCCCCGGCGACGATGATGGCAGCTGTGGCGATCACCGGCAGAGCGGCAGCCTGGCCGGGGAACGGGGTCGCGCTCGAGAAGAGCCAGGCCGAGGCGAGCAAGGCGACCAGGCCCAGCCAGCGCAAGAGTCGCGCCAAGGCCAGGGACGGCGCCCATTTACGCATGAGCAGCACCACCAGGGCCCCGGCACCAAACTCCCAAGCCCGGGTCGGGGTGATGAAGTAGGCCGCGGCCGGGTGGGCCTGGGTGGCCCACACCGACACGGCGAATGAGCCGAGGGTGACCAGCAGCAGGGTGACGCCGACGGTCGTGGTGGTGTGGCCGCGCACCCACCTGCGGGCAAGAACGCACGAGATGATGATCAGGCCCGGCCAGACCAGGTAGAACTGCTCCTCCGCCGACAGCGACCAGTAGTGCTGCACCGGGGAAGCGACGTCGTTGGACGCGGAGTAGGTCACCGCCTTGGACGCTAGCCAGAGGTTCTGGACATAGAAGCCGCTGGCCGTGACTTCATGCGCCGTGGACGCCCACAGGTCCGTCGGAAGAAGCAGGACCGTCCCCACCGCGACGAACAGCAGGACGAAAATCGATGCCGGAAGCAGCCGCCGAGCCCGGCGGGCATAGAACGCCCACAACCTGACGGTGCCGGTCCGGTCCGCCTCCCGGAACAGGTGGGAGGTGATCAGATAGCCCGAGATGACGAAGAAGGCGTCGACGCCGACATACCCACCGGTGAGCGTCCCCGGCCAGTAGTGGTAGAGCACGACCAGCATGACCGCCACGGCACGCAAGACCTGGATCTCGGGCAGGAACTGACGGTTCGCTCGTGCGGCAACACGGTGCGGCAGAACTGTCACCAAGACTCCTGTTCTGCCTCGCCCGATGTGCAATACCTGAGTGCCAGATTACCCAACGACCCTGACCGCCGCCGAAAACCGGCGACGGCGGTCGAGACCACCGCCACCACCTGGCGCGCAGACGTCTAGAGTCCACCAATGGACAAAGTCGTCTCCAGCCCAGCCGAAGCGGTCAACGGGATCGTCGACGGCTCCTCGCTGGCCGTGGGTGGCTTCGGCCTCTGCGGCATCCCCAGTGTGCTCATCGCCGAGCTCCATCGACGCGGCGTCACCGATATGGAGATCGTCTCCAACAACTGCGGGGTCGACACATGGGGCTTGGGAGTCCTGCTGAAGGACAAACGGATCCGCCGCATGGTCTCGTCCTACGTGGGCGAGAACAAGGAGTTCGAGCGCCAGTTCCTCTCCGGGGAGCTTGAGGTCGAGCTCACCCCACAGGGGACACTGGCCGAGAAGCTGAGGGCCGGTGGAGCCGGCATACCGGCGTTCTTCACGGCCACCGGGGTCGGCACCCAGGTCGCCGAAGGTGGTGTGCCGTGGCGGTACGCCGCGGACAGATCGATCGCCAAGGCATCCCCGCCGAAGGAGACCCGCGAGATGGACTGGCAAGGCCAGAAACGCACGTTCGTGCTGGAGCATGCGATCACCACCGACTTCGCTCTGGTCCGGGCCTGGAAGGGCGACCGGCACGGCAACCTGGTGTTCCGTCAGTCCGCACGCAACTTCAACCCGCTGGCCGCGATGGCAGGGCGGGTCACGATCGCGGAGGTCGAGCACCTCGTCGAGCCGGGCGAGATCGACGCCGACGCGGTGCACCTACCGGGCATCTACGTCCAGCGGGTCCTACCCCTGACGCCCGAACAGGCCCGCGACAAACAGATCGAACGTCGCACCGTCCAGCCCAAGCCCGACCCGCGAAGCGAAGGACCCCAGTAATGGCCCTGACCCGTGAGCAGATGGCCGCCCGTGCCGCCGCCGAGCTCTCCGACGGCGACTACGTCAACCTCGGGATCGGCTTGCCGACGCTGGTGCCGGAGTATGTTCCCCAGGACGTCGAGCTGGTCCTGCAGTCCGAGAATGGCATTCTGGGTGTCGGGGCCTATCCCGTTGACGGGCAGGAGGATCCGGACCTGATCAATGCCGGCAAGGAGACGGTCACCCTGCGCAAGGGTGCGTCCTTCTTCGACTCCGCCACCAGCTTCGGGATGATCCGCGGCGGCAAGGTCGACGCCGCCATCCTGGGCGCGATGCAGGTTTCGGCACGCGGTGACATCGCCAACTGGATGATCCCCGGCAAGGTGGTCAAGGGCATGGGTGGGGCGATGGACCTGGTTCACGGCGCCAAGAAGGTCATCGTGCTGATGGAGCACGTCGCCAGGGACGGTGCCCACAAGATCGTCCAGGACTGTTCACTGCCCCTGACCGGCAAACGCGTCGTTCAGCGCATCATCACCGACCTGTGCGTCATGGACGTCACCGAGCACGGACTTGTCCTGCGCGAGCTCGCCGACGGCGTCACCGAGGATGACGTCCGCGCTGCCACCGGACCCGCCTTCACGGTCGATCTGTCGTGACCCAGGTCCGGTCGGGCGCGGTGGTGCCATCGCCGCCGGCCCGCGGCTCGATGACCCACGCCGCCTGATCTCCTCGACCCGCTCGATTGAGATCGACGGCCCGCTTCTCCCAACCCCGAAGCTGCCGCTTCGAGAACGGGGCGTCGCGTGGCTTCACCATCACTGACTGGCCGTCCATGAGCGGTATGCCGCGCAGGGACTGCTCGCTGCCCCAGAACTGGAAGCCCGTCGAGTCGTCGTCAACCGCAACGACACGGGCTCCGACCCGCTGGCAGACCCTTTCCACCCCGGACCGCGAGAGCACCACGAGGTGACGTGGGGCGTCGAGTTGCACCCACGCCGCGCCATAGGTCTCGAAGGCGTGGCTGGAGGAGGTGGGCATCCGGATCAGGACCCGGCCTGCGGGCGTGAGCCGTTGGATTGCCTGGAGAAGACTGGCCTGCGGGTCCGGGACGTGCTCGAAGCTGTGGTGGAACATGATCAGGTCGTAGCGGCCCTCGACCTCGCTGAGGTCCTGCCGCCTCAAACTCCCACCGGTGCTCAGGTTCCGTTCGCCGGACAGGAACGGGTCCACCCCGGTCACGTCCTGCACCCCGGCCAGGCCCAGAGCGAACACCAACATGCCCGAGCCGCAGCCGACGTCAAGGACCCGCGTCTGCCTTCCGTTGACCAGCCCGGCCCGGCGGATGGAGCGAAGCACCGAGACCAGCGTCCGCAGCTGTCGACGTGCAATGAGCACCGTGGCCGTGCCCGAGACCATGCCGCGGCCCCACAGGACCGAATCGATGACCAGGCGGGCGAACTGCCGAACGCCCGGGGCACCCAGGGCCCGCTCGGGGTCCAGGTCCACCGAGTAGTAGTTCGTCGGATAGAAGTCCGCCATGTCCTCGGGAATCGAGGTCAGAGCGAGACTGCCACAGTCGGCGCACACGGCGTAGTCGAAGTCCGCCTTGATGCCAAACATGTTCTCCCGGACCGTGAGCAGCTCGGTGCGCGGGGTACTCAGACAGACAGGACATCGCCGGGCGGCGTTGGTCTCAGCCACGGTGGACACCCTCCGGCCAGCCAGCCTGGAGCTTGCGCTGCAGGTCGGCTGCGGTAGCGGCAATCCCGACAGGCAGAGGGGTCAGCGAGCGTCGGTCAAGCTCGGGCCAGACCCTGGACCGCAGACTCAGATCCCTGGCCTGGGTGGCCGACATCGGCGACGCCCCGAGCACGATCCGTGGCGATCGCCTGAACATCCGGCGCATCACCCCCAGAACCGCGCCGATGGTGATCGCTCGCTGAGAGGCCAAGATCTTCGTGACCACGGTGGGATGTGCTGCCCACGGCTCCTGCCGCAGACGCGCCAAGCCATCGACGATCATCCCCGCGCAGTCAGGAGCAAAAAGGTAGTCACGCAGGGTGTCCAGCGAGACATAGATCGACAGGGGCTGGCCGGTGAGGTGGCTCCGGCAGATCTGCGAGATCAGGCCCTGGGCCTTTGCGAGGTTCTGGCCAGGCCCGTAGAGGTTCGCGATACGGCCGATCAGCGACCGGGTGCCGGTGCGGTGGCTCCAGGCGGTGACCAGGGCCTCGGCATCCAGCTTCGCCCGGCCATAGGGCGCGAGCGCCCGCACTGGGGACGACTCGTCATAGGGCGGCGCACCCACACCGGCGTAGACCCCACCGGCCGACGACGCGAAGAAGAACGCTCCATCGCCTCCGTGTGGGGCGTCGGCAAGCGCGTCGAGTGTCTCCCGCAGGGCAGCCAGCTCCAGCTCCAGCGCACGCGCCGAGGTGCCCGTGACACCCGCGCCGGCACACCACGCCACCGACCACGGCCGGTCGCCGGCTGCTCTCTTGAAGTCACCCACGCGTTGGCGCAGGTCCAGCGCCCCGGCAGTTGGCGCCGTCCACGAAATGGGCTGGGGCGGGCGCCAAAGGAGGGCACGCGAGCCACTGAGGTCCTTGGCCTCACGCCCAGCTGGCACCTGCGCCTTTTCGAACGCCGTCTCAAGACTTTGACCAAGAAGACCCCCACGCCCGATGACCCACGTCAAGTTAGGCGCCGAGGTCACGACGTCCAGGCCCGTTGTGCCCCGGGCGCCCCAGCGGCCCGTCCTTCGGGTCACCGACAATGAGATAGAGCGGCTTACCCATGGCCATGTTGACCGCGACTCCGACGTACTCCGCGATGACACCGAGGCAGAACAGGATCGCGCCGGTGCTCACCAGCACCAGGACCGCCGTGGACGTCCAGCCCTGGGTGACCGCATCGGAGGTAAGGCGCACGACGAGCAGGTAGATCGCGAAGGCGATGCCCCCGAGCGCGAAAAGCGCGCCCAGTGCGCTGACCATGCGCAGGGCGCGGGTGCCGCTGGACAGCACCAGATGCCAGAAGTGCGACAGCAGCGCCTTGGTCGAGTAGCCCGACCGTCGGGCACCCTCGTCGCGCAGTCGCACCGGGCAGGACGAAGTGGGGCCAGCCACCCATCCCATCGCGACGTCGAGATAGACCCCCGAACCGGCATACGCAGCAACGCTTCGCCCTATCTCGCCCAGGACCATCCGGTAGCTCTGAAAGGTGCCGTCGCTGGCGCCCGTCAGGAAGGTGGAGAAGACCCACTTGGCCATTCGCGAGCTGACGTTGCGCAGCATGTTGTGCGGCGGGCGGTTGACCGGATCGGCGTAGACGAGCTGCGAACCCTGCTTCAGGGCGACGTCCAGGAAGTCACCGATGTCGGCAGGGTCGTGTTGGCCGTCTTCATCCATGGTCACGATCCAGTCACCGCTGGAGGACGCCATGCCGGCCAATGTCGCGGGGTGCTGGCCGAAGTTGCGGCTGAGCCAGACCGGACGAATGAAGTCGTGCGCTTCAGCCAGCTCGCGGATCACCTCATCAGAGCGATCGGGACCATGGTCGTTCACCAGGAGCAGCTCGATGACCTGGAACTCGTGGCCGTCAGCGGTCGAGGTCGGCGCAGTGAGCGGCACGATCTCCTGGACCAGGGCCGCCAGCGTGTGCTCACCCTGATACACGGGGATCACGATCGATACCCGGTGCGGCCCTCGTCCCTGTTCGGTCATCGAGTCAGACACGAGGGAGAGCCTAGTCCAGCCTCGACCGGCCAGGACCGGCAAGTCATGATGTCCGCACTGGTGTCTCTTGGTGCATCCGGCGCCCTACCCACAGGTAGACCAGGCGCCGGGCGTAGGCCATCGCCCGTGCCCTGGCGTCACCCCGGAACAGGTCGGCCCGGCTCACTAGGCCGGGTGCTTCCCGGGCCAGCCGGTGATGGAACGCGACGACCTGGTTGGACTGCTCGCGGGCCAGGTGGACGCTCCACTGCGAGCTGCTGAGCCGAAAGGCCGCCAGCGCTTTGTCGATCCCGAGAAATTCGCCGTGAAGCAGGACATTGATGTAGGTGGCCTCGTCGATCACGTACGGATGCCGGCCGTCCCACCCGCCGGCCCGGTCCAGGATCTCACGCCGGAAAAGCACACAGGCGGGTTCGCCGAAGATGTTGGACCCCGCTACGACGGTGTGGCGTACCGCCACCCTCCCGGGCACGCGACCCGTCAGTCCGTCCAGACCTCGGCGAGCCTTGACGATGCCGCCGCGCGCGTCGAGGACGTCGCGTTGGGCAGCCACCAGAACCACCGACGGGTTGGCGTCCATCGCCTCGACCTGCAGACGAAGGCAGTCCGGGTAGATGATGTCGTCCCCACAGACCAGCTTCACCAGCTCGCCTCGAGCCAGGGACGTGACCCGCGCCCAGTTGCGCGGCGCACCTCCCCCAGCCTCTGTCCGCAGAAGTCTCACCCGTGGATCGGTGCGGTAGCGCTTCAGTCGCTCCCAGGTCCCGTCCGAGCTGGAGTGGTCGGCCACCACCAGCTCGAAGTCCTCGAAGGTCTGGGCCAGGATCGAGTCCATCGTTGCCTCGATGAAACCGGCGTTGTTGTACGACGGCACGACAACGGACACGCGAGGAGCCACCTGTGCGCTCACCTGTGCAGATCCCCCGAGGACGAAGTGCGCCGGAACGAGTAGTTCTTGTGCCCGACCCAGCTCATCACCGAGGTGACGAACACGATCAGGGCCTGCGCCAGAAGCACGGGCAGATGGGCCAACTCGACCAGCACGGGCAGCAGCACGAAGTTGACGGCCAGGGCCGAGAGATAGACCGTCTCGAAACGCCACAGATCTGCCAACAGATGACCCCGGACCCGAAAGACCACGAACCGGTACAGCACGAAGGCGAAGAGCACGCCAACGACGTGTGCACACGCCAGTGCGGCCAGGTAATGGCGTTGGCCCAGGATCGTCAGGATCCCGGCAAAGCAGAGATACCCCACCACCGTGTTGATTGCCCCGACGATGAGAAAGGCGACGCGCTGGTCCCGCACCACACGAAGGAACCAGCCCGGCGGTCCGGAGATGCCGGCCGGCGGCACGGCCTCAGGGCTCATCGCACCTCATCGGCTCCTTGGCGTGGGCTGGCAGGGAAGATGTTCCACGCCGCGGCCACGGCCGGGTGCGCCAGGAAGCCGCCGGTGGCGTTACCGGGATGCCTCCGCAAGGTGCCGTCCGCGCCATGAGCGAGCACGTCGGACTTGCCGTCACCATTGAGGTCCCCAGAGCTGATGATGGTTCAGGACACGTCCCATCCTCGAGCGATGAGCCAAGGTGGCAGGAATCCACCCGATCCGTTACCTGGGTAAAGGTACAACAGCCCACTGGGGACGCGTGCGAGGATGGCGGACCTGCCGTCACCGTTGAGGTCCCCGGAGCTGATCAGCGAGGTGAGGGCATTCCACGGGTGAGGACCCGGCGGTGGCCTTCAGGAGGGCCGAACCAGTCGTTGCCGGAGTGCACCACGGGCGTGCCCTTTCCGGTCCGGCCCTGGAGGTCCCAGAGACCATCGCCGTCTAGGCCGCCCGCCTGCGACCAGGTCGTGGATACGGGCGCCTTTCGGCCGGACAAAGGAGCAAGAGGACCGGGGACGGCCGTGGACAGCGGTTGTGCCTTCGTCAGGGTCTTGGGCATCATGATCGAGCCGCTCAGCTCTGGCAATCCCCCACGCGGTAGATGACTGCGCTCGCGCCATAGCCGATGGGCGTCAGCCCCGGTGTGTCGTAAAGGTCGACCAGCCCCGAGTAGTTCGACTGTCGCGCGTCGGCCACCCAGAACAGGTCGAAGTCGTCGACCACCGCCCCCACCTTGAGGCGCTTTAACGCGGCGCAGACCTGGGGGTCGGTCGTGAAAGACTTGAACTCCTTGGAGACCAGCGCGACGTCCGGGGTCGGGTTCGAGCTGATGTGCGGGATGACCACGCCGTGCCCCGACCAGATCGCGGAGAACTGGGCCCCGGTGAAGGGACTACCCAGAACCGTCTCGCCGGCGGGGATCTGGGTCGCGAGCTTCTCGTAGAGCACCTGTTCGTCGGCTGCCACCAAGAGGTTGTGGAAGTTCTGGTCCCGGTACCGGTCCTGAAGGACCACGGCCCCCTGGCCGATTCCGTGGTCGGGGTAGATGACGGCGGCTACCACGAGCATCCCAAGGGCGGCGATGCCCACGGCACGGCGCGAGGAGATCTGGCGACCCAGCACATCCGACCAGACCCGGCCGACAAGACGGCCCAGTGCGTCGGCCCCGCTGGTGATACCCAGCGCTGCCAGGGGCACCGCGGTCATCGGGATCAACGCCGCGATCCGTTGGTCGTCGTTGAACCAGAACCCGGTCAGCTGGCGAGCCAACGAGCCCGGCGCGCCGGCAGCGAGCATGTACAGGAATACCAGGAGGACTTGGCTCATGAGCAACCAGCGCAGTCGGGGAACCTTGAGCAGCCGGTAGAATCCCCACAACGTCGCCGCACCCAGGGCCCAGTGCGCCCTGGTGATCACGGTCGAGAGGGTCAGCGCCTGCCCCATCGCCTGGTTCATCGTCATGGACTTGGTCCAGTTGAAGTTGCGGGCGGCGTTCAGGGATGGGACCAGGTTCTGGGCTGCGAACAGGCCGAGAAAAACCAACCAGCCCAGGAGAAGCAGCCACAGCGACCGGCGCAGCTGACGGGGCCCACGCGCGCGGCTGGAGACAACCAGTCGCCCAGAAAGCATGGCCGCTGCGACGACGCCCCAGATCCCCATGGCGAACAGAGCGCCGGGGTGGGCGAAGAACATCCCCAGGCAACCCAGGAATCCCACGGAAAGGACAGTCCACCAGCTCAGCCCAGGCCCCACAGCCAGACCACGCCGGACCGCTTCAGCCTCGATCTCGTCCAGGGTTGCCCCATCGACGGCAACCCCTGAGGTGCTGATGTCGTCCTGCGCATTGGGGGATCGCGGCATCAGGTGCAGCACCATCAACATCAACGCGATCGCCGCCGGTAGGGCTGCCAACGACAGCACGTTGGGCCACAGGACGCCGTAGCTCAACATGAGGTAGGGGAACAGGGTGATCGCCCCGCAGCACAGGCCCAAGGCCAGGCTGGTCAGCAGCCGCGCATGCGGCAGGATGCGCGAACACAACCACACCATCGACAACGGCCAGACGACCCCACCGATGGCCCAACCGACCGCGTTGGCACCGATCGCGACGTTGACCCCGGTCAGGGAGCTGGTCAGGGCCGTCAGGTCGTGCCACAGCGGCGGGTACCACCCCGTGGCGGCGGCGCCGGAGGCCGCACCGACATGACCCCCGTCCGGCAGACCTGAACGGATGACCGACAGCACAGCGTTGTAGTGGAAGCCGGCGTCGATCGTCTGCGACGGCCGGTTGGGGTCGCGCACGCCAAGCACGAAGTTTGCGGCCACGAGTGCGGCGGCCAACCCCACGGATGCCAGCCACCAGAGCGTTCGACGACACGGCATCGACCAGCGAAATGCGAGCTTGGCTCGACCGGGAGCGGTGCCACTGGTCCGCCACGCTATGGCGATGCGACCCACTGCGGCGACCAGGGTCAAGAGCACGAGCGAGACCGCGACCGCGGCAAGACTCCAGCGGCCGACGACGACAGGCACCATCAGGGTCGCGAACGCGAGCACACCCAGAGAGGACAGCGGTGCCAGGCCCAACGCATCGAAACCGCGTGCGCCCAGGCCGAGGTTGACGATAAGTCCGGGCACCGTCAGCAGCACCGCTGCCAGCAGGGCGGGGGCGAGGGCGACGCCCCAGGCGGAGATCACGAGACCAGGCTCACTCGTCGACTCCGCCACTTTCCAGTGGTGCGCCTTTGGCGAAGTGCGCCGTCAGCTTGTTCTCGACCAGGCTCAGCGCGGCGCCGATCGCCATGTGCATGTCGAGGTACTTGTAGGTGCCCAGGCGCCCGCCGAACAACACCCCGCTCTCGGCCCTGCCCAGGTCGCGGTACCTCAACAGCTGCTCCCGGTCCTTTGGGGTGTTGACCGGGTAGTACGGCTCGTCCTTGCCTTGGGCGAACCGCGAGAACTCGCGCATGATCACGGTCTTGTCACCGGGGTAGTCGCGCTCGGGATGGAAGTGACGGAACTCGTGGATGCGCGTGTAGGGCACATCCGGGTCGGCATAGTTCATGACCGATGTGCCCTGGAAGTCACCGGTCGCCAAGACCTCGCGCTCGAAGTCCAGCGTGCGCCAGCCGAGCCTGCCGTGGGCGTAGTCGAAGTACTGGTCGACCGGCCCGGTGTAGACGACCGGGATGTTGCCCACGACGTTGACCTTGTTGATCTCCTGCGACGTGTCGAAGAAGTCCGTGTCGAGCCGGACCTCGATACGGTCGTTGCTGGCCATCGTCTCCAGCCAGGCGGTGTAGCCATGAACCGGCAGACCCTCGTGGGTGTCGTTGAAGTAGCGGTTGTCGTAGGTAAAGCGGACCGGCAGCCGCGAGATTATCTCGGCCGCGAGCAGCCTGGGGTCGGTCTGCCACTGCTTGGCCGTGTAACCCTTGATGAACGCCTCGTACAGAGGACGACCGATCAGCGAGATCGCCTTCTCCTCAAGGTTTCTGGCGTTGGTGCTGGAGAACTCACCGGCCTGGGCAGCGATCAGCGCCCGTGCCTGGTCCGGGCAGTAGGCCGCGTGGAAGAACTGGTTGATGGTGCCGAGGTTGATCGGCAGGGGGAACACCTGGCCGCGAAAGGTGGTGTAGACGCGGTGCTGGTAGCTCGTGAAGCCGGTGAAGGCGTTGACGTACTCCCACACCCGTTCGTTGGACGTGTGGAACAGGTGCGCGCCGTAACGGTGCACCTCGATACCGGTCTCGACATCGTCCTCGCTGTAGGCGTTGCCGCCAAGATGAGTGCGACGGTCGATGACGACCACGTTCAGCCCGAGGTTGTGTGCACACTGCTGCGCAACGGTCAGCCCGAAGAACCCCGAGCCGACGACAACAAGATCAGCGTTCACTCACACTCTTCCAAGGTCTGGGTATCGAGCTCAGGATACCCGAGCAGTCTTGCGAAACCGCATGAAGCCTGCCGCGTCAGGCGGCAGGTCAGGGACATAGGCCGAGGTCTCGAACAACCGCAACGATGCATGGTTTTCACACTGCACCGTCGCAAGGTAGGCCGAGACATTGGTCCCGCCCGACAATGCCACCTCCGCTGCTCGAAGCAGCCAGCGAGCCAGGGACTGCCCGCGTCGGTCGGGTGCCACAGTGATGGAGACCTCCCACTCGCGTTCCCGCCCGGGTGCGAGGTCCCAGCGGGCGGTGCCGACCGGACCTGCTGGGCCGACCGCGCCGAGCGGGTCCTCGACCACAAGCAGCATCCGGTCGGTCCGCGTCAGGATGGCGGTGAGCCAACGGAGATGGTTCTCCCATGGAACCTCGGTGGACGACCTCGAGCCGGCGCGGGTCGCCGCATCGTTGCGCCACCGCCAGAGAAGTCTCGCGTCCTGCAAGGTCGCGCGACGGGCCACCAGAGCCTCGGCCCCGGTCGCGGGCAGCCGGATCGGCCCACGCAGACCACGCGACTGACGCCTGGCCTGCTCCCACGTGCGCACCACCCGCCAGGCGCCCAGCCCGTCGACGACCTGGCGACCGGCGAGCACCAGGTCGGCGCGCACCTGCGAGTCCGTCAGCACGCTCCTGAGCAGGCCCACGGCACGCTCGGCCGCGCCTGCCTCGGGCCGGCCCAGCTCGGGCCCGCCCAGGCCCACGGCAGCGCCGGCTGCAACCACCCGGTCATATCCCTCCCGCTGGTTGTCCACAGCCCAGACCACAGCCATCGGCACGCCGATGCAGCACACCTCCCAGACGGAGGTGCCGGCCGCACTGATGACCAGGTCCTGCTCCGACATCATCGCGGCGAGGTCGTTCACCGGAGCCAGGACGTTCAGTGACAGGCACGAGCCCGTGGCGGCGGCACGCACCCGGTTCGCGTTCTCACCGATGGCGATGGCCGTCACCCGCGCAGCCAGGCCGGTTCGGGCCAGGAGCCCGACTACGACAGGTGCGAGGCCGACGGGATCGGTCCCGCCCATGACGACCAGCACCGAGCGGGCGGCGGTGGCGATGTCGTCCTCGCCGCGGCCGCCCTTACCCCCATGCTGATCGGCGGCTCGCCGACGGGCTTGGATGACCCGCTGGCGCACCGGCGTGTAGCGGGACCCGCGCAGGAGCCAGGTGGATCCGTCATCGGGCCGCGCCGCCAGCTCGGCGCCCAAGGTGGGGTCGACCACCACGTCGGCAGGCCTACGGCCAAAGGTACCGTCCTCCACGTTGCTGACGACCGCCACAACGCCAGCGGACCTCACGAGCCCTGTGAGCCGCCCCGGCGGCGCGTAGGAGTCGACGTGCAGCACATCCGGGCGCAGGCGTCCAACCAGGTCGATGAGGCTCTGCTGGTCACCACCGGCCATGGCCACAATCTGGGCCACCTCGACCGGCGCCGCGGCGAGCTGGCCGCCCAGGAAAGATCCCTCGAAGTGCCCGGCAACGACCACATCGTGACCGGCGGCCCCCGCGGCCTCGGCCAAAGCCAGCGAGCGCATCACGTGCCCGACGCCGAGCGGACCACCTCCATCACAACGCAGCAGGACCCGCATCAGCCCTCCTCGAGCCGTTTCTGCTGGACCCCGGAGTTGATGGCCACCAGATCCGGTCGGGCGCGAAGGACCGCGACGACGTCGCGCCAGGGCGGCGGTGCGTCGGGCAGCTCGGCCACCAGTGCGCGCAGCAGGACCAGATCCTCACGGGTGTCCAGGGTGACCCGAAGGTCGTCCGCAGCGGGCGTCACACACAGGCCAAGCAGGCGGTATGCCATGGGGTCGGCGTAGACACCCGAGGTGACGTGCACGCGATCGTGACCGACCGCCGTTCGGTCGACGGCGCGCAGCGCCGGCGCGCTGACCAGCTCGACGTCCAGGCCCCGCGGCAGGCAGCGCACAAGAACGGTTGAGACGTAGTCGTGGACGGGGGTCGCAGCCCAGGCGCCGACGACCGCGTCGATCAATGTCGGATCCAGCAGTGGGCAGTCCGCGGTGAGCCGCACGACCGCGTCGGCGGGGTGGGCATCGAGCGCCGCAATGAAGCGGGAGAGCACGTCTTCCTCGCTCCCACGCACGACCAGAGCCCCCAGGGAGTCGGCGAGGTCGGCCACGATGTCGTCCCCGGCCACGGTCGAGGTGGCCACGATGACCGCGTCGATCTGGGTGGCAGCCCGCGCGGCACGGACCACCCACTCGAGCACCGGACGTCCCCCCAGGTCCTGCAGGACCTTTCCGGGAAGGCGGGTCGAGCCCGCTCGTGCCTGGATGACAGCGTTGACGCGCATGGCGCTCCCTCCGGCGGGCTCTAGATGACGGCCCAGCTCAGGGGCGTCCCCATTTTCGCATCGGTGCGGAACGTCCGCCCCTTGACCACGCTGAACAGCTCGGGCGCGAGTCCTCCCGCTGGCCGGATGGATCGGACGTTTGCCTCGGTGACCACGTCCCCGGCGACGACGTCGCGCACGACGAAAAGGGAGCGGCGCAGACGCAGGCCTTCGTCCTCGGACGCGGTGGCGCCGATGCGGGGCTGCCCCAAAGAGACACGGGCGGTCTCGGTCTCGCGCACCAGGGCCGCGAGCTCGTGCGGCTCGAGCGAGAACGCGGAGTCGACCCCGCCGCCCTCGCGCGAGATGGTCACGTGTTTCTCGATGACACAGGCGCCCAGAGCGACCGCGGCGATGGCCGCACCGATGCCCATCGTGTGGTCGGACAGACCGACCAGGGTGTCGAAGACCTTCGCCAGAACCGGGATGCCCCTCAAGTTGGAGTCGGCCGGGTCCGCCGGGTAGTCCGCGGTGCACGAGAGCACGATGATCTGGTCGTTGCCGGTGCCGCGGGCAGCCCTGACTGCCGCGTCGATCTCACCGACCGAGGCCATCCCGGTTGAGATGATGATCGGCTTGCCCGTTGCGGCCGCGAGCCGGATCAACGGAAGATCCACGATCTCCGAGGAAGCGATCTTGTAGCAGGGGACGTCGAGATTCTCCAGGAAGGCCACCGCGGTGGGGTCGAACGGGCTCGAGAAAGCCAGCAGCCCCAGCTCAGCGGCGAGCTCGAAGATCGGGGCGTGCCACTCCCACGGGGTGTGTGCTTCCTGGTAGAGGTCGTAGAGGCGGCGATCGGCCCAGAGCTCGTGCCCGGAGGAGATGCGGAACGCCGGGGTGTCGACGTCCAGGGTGATCGTGTCGGCGGTGTAGGTCTGCAGCTTGATCGCGTGGGCGCCGGCGGCAGCTGTTGCCCGAACAATGGCCAGAGCCTTGTCCAGGTCACCGTCGTGGTTGCCCGACATTTCGGCGACAATGAAAGGCGCCGCGTCGGGACCGACCTGACGCCCTCCGATCGTGATGTTTCGCGCGCTGGCGGGCCCGCTCGGCTGCGTCATGGTGTCCTCGCTCTCGCACCCCGCGGGGCGCGCTCCTTGTGCTGGGTCTGACCGTGACATCATGCCGTAAACCCCAACGCCACGAAGGAGGCGCCAATGTCGGTCCTGTCAGGCTCCTCGATTCTCGTCACAGGCGGGACGGGATCGTTCGGAAAAGCATTCATTTCCGAGCTCCTGGACAACCACGAGCCCCGACGCATCGTCATCTACAGCCGCGATGAGCTCAAGCAGTACGAATGCCGCCAGATGTTCAAGGACGACCCCCGTCTGCGCTGGTTCATCGGCGACATCCGCGACCTGCCCCGCCTCAACCGCGCCATGCACGGCGTCGACTACGTCGTGCACGCAGCCGCCCTCAAACAGGTCGACACCGCCGAGTACAACCCGTTTGAGTTCGTCAAGACCAACATCATGGGCTCGCAGAACGTCATCGAGGCCTGCATCGACGCCGGTGTCAGGAAAGTGGTGGCCCTGTCCACCGACAAGGCCTCCAGCCCGATCAACCTGTACGGTGCGACGAAGCTGACCGCCGACAAGCTCTTCATCACCGGCAACCACTACGCCGCCGCCTATCCCACCCGCTTCAGTGTCGTGCGCTACGGCAACGTCATGGGCAGCCGCGGATCGGTCATCCCGTTCTTCCGCAAGCTCGGGCAGGCAGGTCAGTCGCTGCCGATCACCGACCTGAGGATGACCCGCTTCTTCATCACCTTGCCCCAGGCCGTGAAGTTCGTGCTGGACTCCTTCGAGATGATGCAGGGAGGCGAGCTCTACGTGCCCCGCATTCCCTCGATGAAGATCACCGACCTGGCCCAGGCGGTCGCTCCCGGTGCCGCGATGCACAACTCGGGCCTGCGCCCTGGTGAGAAGCTGCACGAGGAGATGATCTCCGCGGAGGAGGGGCGTCGTACCCTGCGCGTCGGAGACCGCTATCTTCTGCAGCCGGACCTGGCGTCCTGGGGTTACCAGCCCCCGCCCGACGGCGAGCCGGTGGCCGACGGCTTCCACTACACCTCGGACACCAACGACCAGTGGTTCACCCTGGCGGAGATCACCAAGATCCTGGAAACGGACGTCTGAGCCTTGCTGCCCTATGGACACCAGTCCATCGACAACTCCGACATCGAGGCCGTCGCGGCCGTCATGCGCGGTGACTGGCTGACCACCGGCCCTGCGGTGGCCGCATTCGAGGACGACCTGGCCCGCGTCTGCGGCGCGTCCCGCGCCGTGTCGGTCACCTCCGGGACCGCTGCCCTGCACGTCGCCTACGCCGCCCTGGGCGTCGGAGCCGGTGACGAGGTGATCACCACGCCCCTGACCTTCGTGGCGACCGCCAGCTGCGCCTCCGTCCTGGGCGCCACCATCGTGTTCGCCGACGTCTGCGAAGACACCGGCAACCTCGACCCGCAAGCGGTCGCGGCCGCGATGACCAAGCGCACGCGGGTCGTGGCCGGAGTTGACTACGCAGGTCACCCGATCGACGCCGCTGCGCTGACCAACGTCGCTCACGCCGGCAACGCCGTCCTGCTCGAGGACGCCGCGCACTCCGTCGGCGGGTCCCTGGACGGTAAGCCGGTCGGGTCTCTGGCAGACGTGAGCACGTTCTCCTTCTTCCCGACAAAGAACCTCACCACCGCCGAGGGTGGCGCGGTCGTGAGCAGGCTGGATGAGGTCGTCGACCGCGCCCGGAGCTTCCGCTCCATAGGGCTGGTCCACGACTCCGCGCTCCTGCGCCTGCCCGACGAGGGCCCCTGGCACCAGGAGGTCCACGAATTCGGGATGAACTACCGCCTGCCGGACCTGCTCTGCGCGCTCGGCTCCAGCCAGCTGCTTCGACTACCCGCTTTCAAGGCTCGCCGCGATGCGATCACCGCCCGATACAACCAGGGGCTGACCGGCATCGACGAGCTGCGGCTGCCCGCACGCCGCGAGGGCGCAGACCCCATGTGGCACCTGTACCCGCTGCGGATCCGTGACGGTCGCCGACGCGCGCTTTTCGAGCACCTTCGGGCGGGCGGAATCGGCGTCCAGGTCAACTACCTGCCCGTCTACCGGCATCCGGTCTACGCCGACCTGGGCTACCGGCGTGGCCTGTGCCCGGTCGCCGAGGACTACTACGCGCAAGAGATCTCACTGCCGTTGTTCCCCAATCTCACAGATGCCGACGTCGACGCCGTGATCGACCTGATCCGACGATTCGTCGGCGCTTGACACCAACTCGGCCATGAACAACGACTCTGCCGGCTCGGCTGGAGCAGCCGCGAGCAAAGGGGTTCTCGGCCGCGGGTCGATCTACACCCTCGGCACCGCTGCGCCGATCCTGGCCAACGCCGCGGTCGTGCCCGTTGTGACCCGTCTGCTGGGCAAGCCCGAATACGGGGTCGTGGCGATCGCCATCGTCGTCATCCAGGTCGCCATGATGGCCGGGAGCCTCGGGATGCCATCGGTCATCACCCGTCAGGGGATCCTCGCGGGGTCGGGAGTCGCCGGTGCGCGCGCGCTGCTCGTTCGCGGGTCCGCGATGACAGCCGGGATCGTGGCCGCGGTCATCGCTGCCGTGCCGCTGTGGGACCCGCAGGTGGCCGCGCCACTGCGCAGCGCGGTCTTGTTGGCACTGGCCGCGAGTGCCTTCTTCGTGGTCGTGGAGAACTCCCAGGCGCTGCTGCGGGTGCTCGATCGCCCAGGCGCTTTCGTCTCGTTGTCGCTGACGGCGACCTTGGGAGGGCCCCTGCTCGGGCTCGCCCTGCTGGTTCAGCAGCGCTCCCCCGAGCGTTACCTGAGCGGGCTCACCGCAGGCTATGCAGCCGCAGCGGCACTGGGGCTCTCCTTGTGCCTGCACGGCGGTCGTCCCGGGGGCGACCGCGGCGACACCCGCGCGGCCCTGCGAATGGGACTGCCCGTCATACCGCATCTGGTCGCCCTGTTCCTGGCCAACGGGGCCCTGGTGTTCCTGGCCGGTCATCTCTTCGACATCGCCACCGCCGGCCGCATCCAGCTCGCGCTGCTGGTGGGAAGCTCACCGGCAGTCATCACCTCCGCCCTGAACAACTCGTGGGCGCCGATCATCTACCGCGCCGACGAGCGCGACCGGGCAGCGGTGCTTGCTCACACCGCCGGCGACATCGCGACCCTGGCCGCGCTCATCTCCGGCGCCGTGGCACTGCTGTCCCCGTGGCTGATGCGCTTCGTGGCAGGTGACAGCTTCGCACCAGTGGAGCTCGTGCCCGCAGTGGCGATCGTCGCCTTCGGCTGCGTCCTGTCCGTGGCATACCTGGCCAACGTGCACCTCATCTTCGCCGCCGGTCGCTCCCTGGGGCTCTCCCTGATCACCCCGTTCAGCCTCCTGGCCGGCCTCACCTGCGCCTGGCTGGCTGGACGGCAGAACCCCGTGCTGCTCGCCATCGGCTTCCCGGCCACCTACGCCGCGCTCGCCGTGGGCACCGCCTGGCTGCGTCGCCGCGTCAGTGCAGCGGCCTGGAGCGAGACCCGGCTGCTGCTGCCGACGGGGCTCGGGCTCGGGCTGTGCTCCCTCGGCGCTGCGCTGCCCCCATCCGGGACGGCCGCGCTGGTCCGGGTGGGGCTGGCCGTCCTTGCCGGCTTGGGAACACTACGGCTGGCGCGCCGGGTTCTAAGGTGAAACCCATGACTTCTGCGACGCACCCCGAGCGGACCCCCCAGGAACAGCTCTGGGCTGGCGAGTTCGGCAACGACTACATCGTCCGCAACCGTGACAGCGCCCTGGTCGAGAGCAACCGTGCACTGTTCGCCAAGATCCTCTCGCGCGCCCAGGGCGTGACCTCGGCGATCGAGTTCGGAGCCAACATCGGCAACAACCTGCACGCCCTTCGCGACCTGTTGCCACAGGGCGAACTGCACGCGGTCGAGATCAACGCGACAGCAGCAGCGGAGATTCAGGCCTGGGGCGAGGCCACAGTGGAGGTCGCCTCACTACTTGACTTCGACCCCTCGCGTCAGTGGGACCTCTCGTTCACCAAGGGGGTCCTGATCCACCTGCCCCCACACGCGCTGCCGGACATCTATGACAAGCTCGTGGCGGCCTCGTCGAGATACGTCATGGTCTGCGAGTACTACAACCCCAGCCCGGTGGAAGTGAGCTACCGCGGCCACGAGCACGCGCTGTTCAAGCGCGACTTCGCCGGCGAGATCCTGGACGCACATCCCGAGCTTGCGCTGGTGGACTACGGGTTCACCTACCACCGCGACCCCCTGTACCCGCTGGATGACTCGACCTGGTTCCTGATGGAGAAGCAGGGTTAGACGCTAGGAGCTCTCGACCCTAGGTCCGGACACCGGAATCGGATCCGGCAACGGGTCAAGGACCGACGCGTGCGCCGGCAACGGCCGGGGAAGGTGCGACATCGGATGCTGGAGCCACGCCACGGGGCTGGCACCGACATCCTTCTCGGTCGAGCCGGGATCGCGCCGGCCCAGGCCAAGAACATTCATGGCCTTGCGCAGCGGCGCACCCGCCCAGTACTGCATGGCTGGCCCCGCCGAACGGCCGGTCCAGCCCAGGACCGATCGAAGCTCGACCGGCTCGAGGAGGTGCTGGAAACCCAGCTCGGTGCGCGCCAGGTCGGTGCTCACCCCACGGTCGAGATGGGGACCGTGCAGCTCCGGCCACAGCGACCGGATGGCATCCTGGCCGTGGATCTCAACTCCGGAGATCGACAACGGGTCGCCGTAGACACCCACATCGCGACCCAGCGACGCGGCATACAGAACCGGCGTCATCAACCGGTTGGCCACGACGCGCTCCGAGGCAAGCACCAGGGCGAGGATGCGCGAGAGAAAGTCCGGGTCATGTCGGGGTCCGGCCGTCACGACGCGATGACCGGCATCTAGCCAGGAGCCGACGATGTCGGGCTTGTGAATGTCCTCGGCGTGCAGACACACCGTTGCGGGCCCCTCGGCGTCCAGGTACTGCCTGGCCAGGCTCCCCTGGTCCCCCCTGACCTGCACGATCCGGGTGCTGTGCAGCGGCATGATCAGCACCCCCGAGCCCTGGCTGCCTGAGAGCAGCCTGCGCACCGCGTTTGTCGAGACGAGGTAGGCCCACGGGGCGCCGAGCGCGAAGCTCTGTCGCGGTGACCGTGCAGAATCCCAAGCCCGCGAGTCGTGCGACCAGACGAACAGCTTGCGCCTTCCGTCCTTCTCGATGTCGGGGAAGTCCCCGAAGTTGACCGGTATGGGGGCAACCGTGGTCCAGCCGTGCTGGATCAGGCCGGCCACGTGCCGCGGACGGGAGAGCCCCGCGTAGGCCGCGAGCGCGGAGGTGTGCCCGTAGAAGTGATTCTGGATGTCCACGGAAGTCTCCTGACGGGGTTGCGGACCATGCACATCCGTCGGCTCGCGAGCGTCATCGGTTAGTCTACTCAGCACCCCGAAAGCCCGTTTTCTCCCCCGCGAAGGACCATTGCCAGTGACTGTCGACGTTCTCCTTCCGTACTACGGCGACGTCGCCATGATGAAACAGGCGGTCGAGAGCATCCTGGGCCAGACGAGCTCGGACTGGACCCTGACCGTGATCGACGACGGCTACCCGGACGAGAGCATCCCGGGCTACTTCGGCGCCCTCTCGGTCCAGGACTCACGAATCACCTACCTGCGCAACGAGCAGAACCTTGGCGCCAACGGCAACTATCGCAAGGCGCTCACCTTCGTTCGGCACGAGCTCGCGGTGGTCATGGGCGCCGATGACGTCATGTTGAAGAACTACATTCAGACTGTCGTGGCAGCGCACGAGCAGTTCCCTTCGGCGCAGATCATCCAGCCCGGCGTCGAGGTGATCGACGAGCACAACCAGCCGAGCATGGGCCTGGCCGACAGGATGAAACGCCTCTACGCCCCCCGTGTCCGGGGCCGCAGACTACTCAGCGGTGAGCCTCTCGCCATCAGCCTGATCAGGGGCAACTGGCTCTACTTCCCTTCCATCTGCTGGAAGTCGGACACGCTGGTCGCGACGAACTTCCGCGAGGGCCTCAACGTTGTGCAGGACCTGGCCCTGGCCCTGGACCTCATCAAGGGCGGCGGCTGCCTCGTCGTCGACAGCTCCGTCTGCTTCCAGTACCGCCGGCACCGTCAGAGCGACTCAGCCTGGCGTGCCCTTGAGGGCACTCGCTTCATCGAGGAGCGGCAGTTCTTCACGGCAATGGCCGCCGAGTTCGCCGCGATCGGCTGGCGACGGGCCGCACGCACTTCCCGGCTGCACCTGTCCTCGCGCCTGAACGCGGCCACGTTGCTGCCCAAGGCCTGGCAGGCCAAGCAGCACCAGGGTGTGCGCAACCTGCGCGAACACGTGCTCGCCCGGCCCGGTGCCTCGAAGAGATGAACGACACCTGGGTGGTTATTCCCGTGTACAACGAGGAGCAGGTCATCGGCGACGTCGTCGCGCAGGTGCACACAGCCTTCGAACAGGTCGTCTGCGTCGATGACGGCTCATCGGACCGCTCCGGCGACGCGGCAGCGAGGGCCGGGGCCCGGGTCGTGCGTCACCCGATCAACCTTGGGCAGGGCGCGGCACTGCAGACCGGGTTCGAGTACGCCCTGGCCGATCCGTCCATGAAGTACGTCCTGACATTCGACGGCGACGGACAGCACCAGATCGCAGATGCCCTCGGAATGGTCGACCGACTGCGCGCCGGTGAGGCTGACGTCGTCTTCGGCTCACGGTTCCTGGACGAGCGCAGCAAGCCCACCTTCGGCAAGAAGATGGTGCTACGCGCGGCAGTCGGCTACACCAATATCACCACGCACACCCGGTTGACCGACGCGCACAACGGACTGCGCGCAATAAGCCGTCCCGTGCTGGAGCAGATCAAGATCACCCAGAACCGGATGGCGCACGCCAGCGAGCTCGTCGCCCAGATCGGCGCAGCCAAGGCCACCTATGTGGAGCACCCGGTGCACATCCTCTACAGCGACTACTCCAAGGCCAAGGGTCAGTCGCTGTGGAACTCCATCAACATCCTCGCCGACCTGATCCTTCGATGACGACCCCCCACCCGGCCCGCGGAGGCCCGAACTCATGAAGATCGTCTTGATCCAGCTCGTTCTCATCGCCGTGGTCATCCTTACTGCCGTTCGGCTGCTCCGGGGCAGGGGTGCGCGCACCCAGGCGGTGCGTCGCCTCGGGCTTATGCTCTTCGCCGCCCTCGCGGTGTGGTCCATCCTGTTTCCGTCGGTCTGGAACCGCATCGCTAAGGTGGTTGGGGTCGGGCGCGGCACCGACATGGTGCTTTACGCCCTGGTGGTCGCGTTCCTCAGCTTCACCCTGACGACCTACCTGAGGTTCCGCGACTTCGAGGCTCGCTACACCAAGCTCGCCCGCCGACTGGCTCTGGACGAGTCAGGTCCTCCGCAGCCACCTCAGGGTGTCCCCGCACAACAGGAGCAGCCGCATGCCGGGTCCTGAGGAACACGACGACGATGAGGTCTACGTCGTGGACACCCGCGCTCGCGGCAACGCCCGCATCGGACGCTCGGGCCCGCGCGGGCCCCAGCGGGCGACCCGGAACCGCCCGCCGGCAGGGCCGTCACCTTCAGCACGGCGCCCACGAGGATCGGCCACTCGCCTGCGTCGGCGTCGGATTCTTGTTGGCGCGGCCGCCCTGGTGCTGGCCTGGCTGGCGTTCATGGTCTGGGTCCCGTTCCACGCCTGGGGCGACGTTCAACACATCGATGCCACTCCGGCCGGCACCCGCCCGGCTAACTCCGCGGGCTATGACTACGTCTTGACGGGCTCCGACAGCCGCCAGGGGCTGACGCCCGCACAGCAGAAGCTGCTCAGCACCGGCTCGGCCCAGGACGCGACGGGCCTTCGCACCGACACGATCATCCTGGTCCATGTCCCCTCCGGTGGTGGCCAGCCCGCAATGATCTCACTGCCTCGGGACAGCTATCTGCCGATCCCCGGCCACGGCCACAACAAGATCAATGCCGCCTACTCCCTGGGTGGGCCCAAGTTGCTTGTCCAGACCGTCGAACAGGTGACCGGTGTGCACATCGACGGCTACGTCGAGATCGGCTTCGGTGGGTTCGCCTCCGTCGTCGACAGCGTCGGTGGCGTGGACATCTGTGTGGCTCGGGCGATGAACGACCACTACGCCGGCATCAACCTCAAACCCGGGTGCCAGACGCTCGACGGAAGCAACGCCCTTGGTTACGTACGCGCCCGGTACTCCGACCCGCTCGGCGACATCGGTCGCGTGGCACGACAGCGCCAGTTCCTCGGCGCGATCATGCACAAGGCGCTCAGCCCTTCGACGGTGCTGATCCCGTGGCGGTACTACGGGTTCGCAACCAGCGCCGGAGCCGGCCTGACCGTCGGCTCGGACACCTCGTTGCGCGATGTCACCAGAGTCCTGCAGGCCATGCGCTCGGTGTCCAACGGAGATGGTCTGTCGCTGACCGTCCCCGTCTCCAACCCTGGGCTGGCCACGCCCGTGGGCAGTGCAGTGAAGTGGGACAGCCAGAAGGCACTGGCGCTGTTCGCGGCGATCAAGAACGACCAACCGCTGAGCGTGGCACCTGCCGGCAGCGCCGGCTGAGCTGACGCCTGCCGGATGCCCGACCCGGCCGCCAGCACTACCGAGGCAGGCCGAGGTACTTGGGGTAGCGGCTGTAGAAGCGCACCGCACTACGCAGATGCAGCACCCGTCCGCGGTTAAACCCCTGGCGGCTGTCACCGCGCCACTCGTGCACCCACCGCAACGCTGCCGTCACGGAGACCGGTATGCCCAACCGACCTGCGCGCACGCCGAGCTCAACGTCCTCCATGTAGAGGAAGTACTCCTCAGGCCAGCCGCCGATTCGGTCGAACACCTCTCGAGACAACGCCGTCGCTCCCCCGGCGCACCACACGACGGGCCCTGAGTCGTACGGGCCCACCGGCCACAGGTAACGGTCCAGAGCAGCCTTGGGGGCCAGCCCCCGATGCGCGAGCTTGGCCAAGAAGTACGGCTCCCCCCGTGCAGCGCTCTGGGGCGTGCCATCGGGGAAGTCCACCCGCGGGGCCACGATGCCGCCGGTACGGTCGATCTCGGCCCGCAGGATCGACAGGTCCCCGACCTTGACGCCAAGATCGGGGTTGGCGAACAGCAGGTAGACGCCGGCAGCGAGCTCTGCGCCGCGGTTGTTGGCCGCTGACAGACCCACATTGCTGCCCATCGGGAGGTAACGAAAACCCTGCTCGCGGGCAAATTCCTCGACCTCGGGCTCGTCCGCGTTGTCCACGACGATGACCTCGACGTCCTGAGGCGAGACCCCCTGCAGCTCACCCGCCTGGATCAGCCCGTCCCAGTGTCTGGTGAGCATGTCCAGGCTGTGAAAGCTCGTCACCACGATCGACCAGGTCGGGCTTGCCTGCTGCGACACCTTCGCAGCAGCGAAGGTCTGCTCCCAGCGTCGGGTTGACGTCGCCTCGGGCAGCGCCGCGCGGTATTGCGCCTTCAGCTCCGACCACCGTCTCAGGAGCCGAGCGCTGGCGGAGATGCTCCCGCTCATGGCAGACACCGGGTGCGGCGCGATGATCTCACGCCTGGCCGTCTCAGCTGCCCGTTCGCGGACCGTCCCGAGATCACGGTGCAGCCACCCCGGACCGTGGAGCACATCCTTGAGGGCGGCCCAGCGCATCGCCGCCACCGCTGGCTCAAGGCGGGCCACGTGACGCAGGCTCACGGCCATCCACTCGCCCACCAGAACGCTCGGACGAGTGTCGTTCAGAAGCGCCGTGACGATGCGATTGCGCAGCAGAAAGTATGCCTGCCAACCGGGTTCGGCATCCTCGCCGACTCCAAAGTCATGCCATCCGACCGCCCCGGGAAGCACCACGGAGGCAAACCCGCCAGCCTTCGCCCGGAGCCCGAACTCCACGTCGTCCCACGTGAGGAAGAAGGGCATCGGCAGCCCGATGGCCTCCACAACAGTTCGAGGAACCAGACACATCCACGACGGCTGGAAGTCCACGCTGTAAGCCGGTCCGAGCCAGGCGTGATCGCTCACCGAAGTGTGTGCAAGGTCGGTGTTCGTCGGCGTGCCCGGCAACGACTTCCTGGTGAACCGCCGGCGATCCATCACCTCGCCGAGCCGGTAGAGGGTCGTGGGGGCGGCCGCGTCGAACATGTGCCCGCCGACGAGAGTGGGTCGACGGGCTGCCTGGGCGAACGCCCAGGCAGCCGCAAGGCCCTCGGGCTGTGCCAACGCGTGGTCATCCAAGAGCGCAACGTGGGTGATGCGCGTGTCCTTCAAGCCTTCGTAGAGCCCGCGAGCGAGGCCGCCGCTGCCACCCAGGTTCTGTTGCCGGATGACCGTCAGGCCCTGACCAAGAGAATCCAGAACTGGTGCGAACTCAGCAGACTCGGCCACCGGAATCGTGCCCTGATCGACCAGGATGACCCGTCCCAGCACCCCATCCAGCGATCCACCCTTTTGCGCGGCCTCGGCGAGAGCGCCCAGCTGCCGCAGGCATGCCTCTTTCCGGCCAAGAGTCGTGATCGCAACTGCCAGCGAGTTCGGCTGGGGAACAACGTCATCGGTAACCCACCGCCAGGAGACCTCGGTCACCTCAGCCCCGGGCTCAGCAGTGAGCACCGGCCAGGCCCAGCCACCATCGGCAGCCTCGCCGGCGTCAACGGTCGCCGTGAACGTCCCCTCGCGCGAGGTTCCAGAGGCGACATCCCGACATATGGCTTGGGCATCACTGACACGGACGGTGACATGGATCGGCGCCGACGAGGTGACCTCGAGGCGCACGATGTTGACCGTGGTGAAGTGCCCCCAGTAGCCCAGCGGCAAGGCGTCGAGCCACCCGGAGAACTCGACGCTCTGGCCGGCTGCGAGAGCGACCCGACCCGGAGCAACCCTGCGCGCCCCGCCGGCCGCCGAGAGGGCCGCGGCTGCCGGGGCGACAAACTCGGTCAGCAGACCGCCGATGTGCATGCTCACCAGCGGGTCTCCAGATCGTCGCCGGCTCGCACCTGTGCAGGGGTCTCGACGGCACGCGAGACCCCGATGGTCGTGCGGACCTTATGGGAGAACCGCACCTCCGGGTCAACCAGCGTGGTGGCCAGGCCGGCGATCTGACGCGCCACCGAATCCCGGGGCACGTAGATTCCCTTCGGGTGCCCCAGAATTCCGGCGGCGTACTCACCGTCATCCTTGCCGGTCTTGCGGGTCGACGTCACCGGGTCATCTCTTGAAACTGGGCGCGGATCACGTCGTCGGGGCCGTCGGTCGAGGCGTTGTCCACCACAGTAAGGACATCCGGGGGTCGGGTCCCTTCGCCGAGCATCCTCAAAGGCTTGGTCAGCAACGTCCTGCGGTTGCAGGTGTCGGGAGCAGCAACCACCGGCGGGTGGCCCACGATCTCCTCATCAGTCACCGGCCGAGCATACCCAGCCAGGTTACGGCGCTCAGCGCGTCCATGTGAAAGGCCGGACTCGATGATCTCACCGGTGTGCTCAACGGCGGGCAACCTCAAACACCAGGTGTTGGGGTCGTAGTCTTGCGGCCCGTCGACGACGGCCAGGTGGGCGGGTGCCAAGAGATCAAGCCGACCTCTCAGTGGGATGCCTGCGCTTACCGTACTCAACGACTGTCAGGTAGACGATCACCCCATCGAATACCGTCAGTAGGACCAGACTGATCGAGTGAGAGTAGCTGAATCGGTAGCTCTGATAGATCATGAATCCGATAGTGAGATAGATGAGGCCCAAATAGGCCCAAAAACGATCATGCAAGATCTCCCACACCAAGACGATCTTGACGATGCCGTGCGCCAGCAAGTAGATGGCCGCAAATATGAGCGAACCGCCCAGATGCTGAGTGGAGTGGAGAATGTTGGTCGCGAGGAAATCCCGCGGATCCTCCACCAGTTCGTGCTGGGTCAACGTTGTCGCGAGATGATTCAAGGACTCAGGCTTGATCAGAAACAGCAGGAGGCCGCCAGCGACCTCCAGCAGACCATCGAGACCTTTCAGGAGGATGCCAACCTCAAAGACCTTGTCGAGTCGACGTGTTGCCCGAAATCTCAAAGCGGTTCCTATGTGTGGTTGATCAGTGGAGCCACCCCGCAACGAGGCAGCCGATGGCAGACCTTTGGACTGAGCCCGATCGACAGGAGCAACTTCGCCCAGGCCGAGCGGGGCGCGAGGATGCTGCCCGAATGAGCTGGCCGGCCATCGAGCAGCCGCGATGACAGTCGTGGCTCTGCCGACCTGATTTTCAGGGATTCCAGCGCGCCCTCGCTGGAGGCGTTCGTCCGGCCCCGCATTCGCCTTCGTCGGTGCCGGGACCTTCGACTGTCGCCGGGCAGGAGCGCCGAGAAGAAAGAGCGTCGGTCCCGGCGAAAGGACCCACTCCGCCCGGTCACGCAGGCCGAGGAGTCAGGGTCATCTCGACTCCCCTCGAGCATGTGTGGCAGCAGGTCGCCGTCGGTGTCCTCACCCGCGGCTGAGGAGAACGCGCCAACCCCTCGAGCACTCTTGGACGTTGTTGGTCCGGCACCCGCGTCAGGATCGCATCGAAGTCGTGGGCTGGTCGCGCGGTCACATCGGCGACGAGGCGGCAGCCCTTGGGGATCAGCTCAAGCAGGACCGCACCACGGCTGTCGGGGTTGGCCATCCGTCGAACCCATCGCCCTTTGACCAGCCGGTCAGCAGTTCGGGAAAGGGTCGGGGGGTGCACACCCGAACGCCCGGCCAGCGTTCCCGCGCGCATCGAGCCATGGGCCGACCGCAGGGCCGGGATCTGAGACTGCGCCAACGTGACCTCTCCAACGCGGTTGACATAAGGCCGGGGCCACGACAACGAGGCAGGGCCCGGGAGGCCAGCACCCCCTCGACTGCCACCGCGGCATAGCCCCTACCCACACAGCCGTCGCCGGCCGTCGACGATCGTAGCGCGGCCGAGTCGCTCGCGGACGCAGCTCGATTCACGCTTGCAGCATACAAATCTTCCGGTGCTCCCGTGCAAATACTGCAGGACTACACCTTTGTGAGGTGTGGTACGCGTGGTTTGACGTGGTCGCTGGGCAGGCACACGTCAACTACGACATCGTGCACAACGTCATGGGAATCATCTGGCCGCAGGGAAGAATCCAGCGGGTGTTCGACGACGCCTCCCTCTCCCCCCGTCCCAGTTGAAGACCGCAGTCGTAGCCGCAACCGACGACCCTGACCGCAACGCGACACCGCCAAGGCTCCCCCGCGGGGACAGGACAGGTCGACGCGCTCGCCCAGGCGGTCGAGGCCCTCACGGGCGGTTTACTGACCAGTGGGCAGCGGACGCGGCGATGTGGCCAGCCCACTGGGGGTCTGAGCGCCAGGGTGAAGAGCTCCGTCGGTGATCCAGTGCAGGGCTGTCAACGTGAGAACGAACCGGTCGAATCGCGATCGTTCTGCTCGCCTGCGACGGTGCCCCCCGCACCCGACGCACGAGCCTGACTTCAGAGGTCGCAGACCGCTGCGGTGCGTGGCCCTACGACAAAGCAGACTGCCCGGAGCAGACGCGCTCACCGGAGCAACCTCACCGATGGCTGTACACGGGACGACGCCCGCCACCCCTACCTCAGGAGTGAGCGTGCCATCACGATGCGCTGGATCTGGTTGGTCCCCTCATAGATCTGGGTGATCTTGGCATCGCGCATCATCCGCTCGACCGGGAAGTCCTTAACGTAGCCGGCGCCGCCGAGGAGCTGGACCGCGTCGGTGGTGACCTCCATGGCCACGTCCGAGGCGAAGCACTTGGCCGCTGCACCGAAGAAGCTCAGGTCGGCGTCGCCCCGCTGGGACTTGGCCGCGGCGACGTACACCATCTGACGGGCCGCCTCTAGCTTCATTGCCATGTCCGCCAGCATGAACTGAATTCCCTGGAACTCAGCGATGCTCTTGCCGAACTGCGAGCGCTCCTTGACGTAACCCAACGCGAAGTCCAACGCGCCCTGAGCGATGCCCACCGCCTGCGCACCAATGGTGACCCGGGTGTGGTCCAGGGTGGCCAACGCGATCTTGAGGCCTGCACCGGGTGCACCCACGATCCGGTCCCCCGGGATCCGGCAGTTCTCGAAGATCAGCTCCCGGGTCGGCGATCCCTTGATGCCCATCTTCCGCTCTGGCTCACCGAAGGTGAACCCGGCGTCTGACTTCTCCACCACGAACGCCGACACGTTCGAACCACGCTGGCCTTCAGGGTCGGTCACGGCCAGCACCGTGTAGAACTGCGAGACACCTGCGTTGGTGATCCACGCCTTCTGCCCGGTCAGCACCCAGTCATCGCCATCGGCCTTGGCCCGACACTTCATGGACGCCGTGTCACTGCCGGCCTCACGCTCGGACAGGCCGTAGGAGAACATCGCGTCACCGCGGGCCACCGGCGGCAGGTACCGCGCCTTGAGTTCCTCTGAAGCAGCCAAGATCAACGGCATCGTGCCCAGCTTGTTCACCGCCGGGATCAGGGACGAGGAGGCACACACCCGGGCGATCTCCTCGATCACGATGCAAGTCGCCAAGGCGTCGGCACCGACCCCACCGAACTCCTCCCCGATGTGCGGGGCGTGGAAGTCCGACGCCACCAACGCGTCATAGGACGCCTGCGGGAAGGTGCTCGTGAGATCGGCCTCGGCCGCGTGGGGAGCGATCTTGTCCTCGGCGACGTTGCGGATGGCCTGCCGCAGCTCCTCATGGTCATCGGAGATGGTGAAAAAGGGGAAGCTCTCGGCGTTGTCTGTGATCACGAAGGTCACATTACTGCGAGCCAGAGCTAACGAAACTCGGGGATGACCTTGTTCTCGAAAAGATGCATGCCCGAGGTGTCGTAGGCCGCCTCAGTGAAGTAGGCGATCGTGTAGTCGAGCCCCAATGCCTTGAGCGCAGTGAGCTTCTCGGCGATCTGCTCCGGCGTGCCGACGCCCACGCCAGCGCTCTCGGCCTCGATCTGCTCGTCGACTCTCGCCTCGGGCACGCCTGCCTTGACGTAGTGAGCGCGCAGCCACGCCAAGCGGTCCTTGACGTCCTTGCGCGTTTCGCCGATGACAACGTTGATGTTGGCCGACCGGGTGATCTGGGCGAAGTCCCTACCGACGTCCGCGCAGTGAGCCGCAAGGATCGCACTCTTGTGTTCGAAGACCCCGGGAGAGAAGTTCGTGTAGTCCGCATACTGCGCCGCGATGCGCAAAGTCTTCTTCTCGCCGCCACCGGCGATCCAAACGGGTATGCCGTTCAGCTCAGACCCCGGTTGGGTAGTCCCCTGCAGGGGGCGTGGGGAACAGATGGCCCCGTCGACCCGATAGTGCTGACCGTTCAGCGTGGCGGATCCCTTGGTCCACATGTCGCGGAAGATCTGGACCCCTTCTTCGAGCATCCCGATCCGGTCACCGGCCGAGGGGAATCCGTAGCCGTAGGCCCGCCACTCGTGCTCATACCACCCGGCGCCGATGCCCATCTCCAGACGACCCTCGGAGATGATGTCGACCGTCGCGGCGACCTTGGCCAAATGGGCCGGGTTGCGATATCCCATGCACGTGCACATCTGCCCCAGCCGGATGCGGCTCGTGACGGCAGCGAGTGCGGCCATCAGTGTCCAGGATTCGTGGGTGGCCTCCTGGGAGGGGACCGGCACCGTGTGGAAGTGGTCGTAGACCCAGATCGACTCCCACAGGCGGGTCATCTCGGCGCGCTCGGCCAGACCTGCCATGACCCCCCAGTGCTGGTCCGGCTCGATGCCGGCGAGATCCATCCGCCATCCCTGGGGAACAAAAAGGCCAAATCGCACTGAGCTTCTCCCTACTCAACCGAACAACACCCGACACGGCAACCCGCGCGCATACCGAGGCTACTGTGCGGCTATGGCTCTCACCACATCAGGCAATGTCTCGGACCCGATAGTCATCCGCAGGGTTCTCACCACCGCCACCACGTGGGCCGTGGTCGGTCTGTCCACGAACGCCAACCGGACCGCATTCGGCGTCGCGCAGTGGTTGCATGACAGTCTGGGCCATCGCGTCATCCCGGTGCACCCACGTGCCGTGGAGGTGCGGGGGGAGCCGGGCTACCCCACCCTGACGCAGATCCCGAACGGCACTGTGGTTGCCGTTGTTGATTGCTTCGTCAACTCGCTTCGGGTCGGCCAGGTCGTGGATGAGGCGATCGCCAACAAGGACCGTCTCGGCATCGAGACCATCTGGCTTCAGCTCGGGGTCATCGACGAGGACGGCGCCAGGCGCGCCATGAGGGCGGGCCTGGACGTGGTGATGAATGCCTGCCCGATGATTGAATTTGACACACTTGGGCTCCGAAACTCACGGCATTAACCACCCATGGCATCCGTTGATTCAACGGAACCACCCCTCTTCTTGCATTTCCACGTCGCCCGCCTACGGAGGGTGGGAAACTGAAGCGGGCGTCACGGAACGGCGCCGGCGTGGCAGGATCACTTGGCGGTGGTGAGGTGAGGTGCGGTTGAGCACGCGCTCGACGTTTCGTGTTGGGCTGGTGTGGGCGATGGGCCTATGTCTGGCGGCCTACCTGGTCGGTCTGGCACTGGAGAGCCACCTGCCTCACCAGCTCGTGGACGGCTGGTTGTCGTTGCTGACCGATTGGGTGCCCGCGGCGGTGTGCTGGTTGGCAGTCTCGCGCGTCGGGTTTCGGCGCCGGGAGGTCTCCCTCGCCGCGGCCGCGGTGACCTCGTTGGCCGCCGGGGACATCTACTACGTCGGCCCGCCGGTCAGTGGGGGGTCAGCGCCGTTCCTCTCACTGGGGGACGTGGGTTACCTGTTGTTCTACACGCTGATGCTGGCTGCCCTGGTCGCGGTAGTGCGCCGCGATGCGCGGGGGCGGGGGTGGTCGGTGTGGCTGGACTGTGCGGTGGGGTCGCTCGGTGCGGCCTCGGTATTGGCGGTCCTGCTCGGTCCGGTGCTGGCCTCCGCCCTGACGGGTCCGCCGTCGACGGCCACCGCGACGTCAGTCGCCCCGATGTTCGACCTGCTGCTCGTGGCCGCGGTGACGGGGATCGTCGCCTTGCGCGGCGTGCGCGGGGGCGACCGGTGGGTCCTGCTGATCGCCGGCCTGATGCTCTACGCCACCGCGGACGTGATCTATGCACTGCAGGTGGCAACGGCCACCTCTGCGGCCGGTTCCCCGCTGAACGCCGCATGGGCGATCGGATTGTCCCTCATCGCGCTGTACGTCGACGGCGCCGAGCGCCGCAAAGAGTCGGCGAGGCAGGAGGCGAGCCCGGCGACCGGTGCAACGGCCCTGGTCGTCTCGACGGCAGCTACGGCCGCTGGGCTGGGGGTGCTGGTCGTGAGCAGCCGCGCGCGTCTGTCGACGTTGGCCGTGGTGCTGGCGGCCGTGACCCTGCTGGCGGCGGCGGCTCGCACCCTTGTGGCCTTTCGCCAGCTCGTGCGGATGGCAGACCTGCGCCGCCAGGCCACCACCGACTACCTGACGGGCCTGCCGAACCGGCGTGCCCTGTACATCCAGGCAGGCATTCGGATGGCGGGCCCGGAGCCTCGGCGCCAGGCGCTGCTGATGCTGGACCTAGACCGGTTCAAGGAGGTCAACGACAGCCTGGGCCACCATACGGGCGACCAGCTACTGATCCAGGTGGGCGCCCGCCTCAGCGAGCACCTGCGAGGTGGGGACTTGCTGGTGCGTCTGGGTGGCGATGAGTTCGCGGTCCTGCTCGAGGACGCCGACCACGACCAGGCCGCCGCTGTCGCCGTCAAGTTGTGTGCAGTACTGGCCGAGCCGTTCCCCTTGCAGGACATCGCGGTCTACAGTGCGGTCAGCATCGGCATCGCCGTGTTTCCCGACGACGGCCTTGACCTGAACACCCTGCTGCGCAAGGCCGACATCGCCATGTACCAGGCCAAGGCATCCAGCGACGGCCATCACGTCTACGGCGGTGCCGACGACACCGACTTCGCCACCCGGCTGCGCATGGTCGAGGAGCTTCGGACCGCACTGACCAGCGACCAGCTCGTCGTCTACTACCAGCCCAAGGTCGACCTGGCCACCGGGGAGGTCCACGACGTGGAGGCGTTGGTGCGCTGGGACCACCCCACCCGCGGCCTGCTCTACCCCGACGGGTTCCTGGACCTGGTCGAAGAAGCGGGCCTGATGCGCGCCATGACCCGGGTCGTGCTCGAGATCGCCCTGGACCAGGCCGCGGCCTGGTATGCCGGCGGCCGGCGGCTGACCATCGCGGTTAACCTCTCGGCCAGCTCCCTGGTCGACACCGACCTGCCCGACGAGGTCTCTGCCATGCTCGCCGCCCGGGATCTGCCCCCGGGCGCCCTGCAGCTGGAGATCACCGAGGAGTTCCTGATGGCCGATCGCGACCGCGCGCGGAACATCTTGACCCGGTTGCGCCGCCACGGTGTCCAGATCTCGATCGATGACTTCGGCACCGGGTACAGCTCACTGGCCTACCTGCGCGACCTGCCCGTCGACGAGCTCAAGCTGGACCGCTCCTTCGTTATCCCCATGGTCGACGACGCCCGCGCCGCCGCACTGGTCGCCTCCACCATCGCCTTGGCCCACAGCCTCGGCCTGCGCATGGTCGCCGAAGGCGTCGAGAACGACATCACATACACCGAGCTGACGCGCCTGGGCTGTGACCAGGCCCAGGGCTACTACATGTCCCGGGCCGTCCCCGCCGCCGAACTCGAGAAGTGGCTCAGCACCCGGCGTGCTGCCGACAAGTTCACTGACATCCCCGAGCCGCTGCCCTCCGCGGCCCTGGGCTAGGGACCGGCGAAATCAGACGGTCACCGTGTCACAACCTTGGTTGGGACACCGCATCGGTCGGGCCGCGCCCAGCTCGCCCCGGCATATGTCCGAGCGATGGCCACGTCCGCGATGAGTGGCGAACGCCCATGACGTGCCTCTCCTGAACGTGCCCATCATCGAGTTCCGAAGCTGTGATGCGGCACCCCATCGTAAGTGTGCTCGAGCCTCGTGAGGGTGCTCCAGCCTGACGATGGCGAATGCTCAGTCGCGGGGCATCCCGAAACCGGTCGGGTGAGCACGTCGGGCCCGCAGCCGCTCACCCTTGGAATGTGCCTCATCGCGTAGCTTCACCTGGAACTCAACCATCTTCGCGCGCAAGCGAGCGGCCTCGTCGTCCACCCCGGCGCCGAGTATCCGGGCCGCCAACAGTCCGGCATTGCGGGCTCCACCCACCGACACGGTCGCCACGGGCACGCCCCCGGGCATCTGGACGATGGACAACAACGAGTCCATCCCGTCGAGGTGCTCCAGTGGCACCGGGACACCGATGACCGGCAGCGGGGTGACCGACGCCAGCATCCCGGGCAGGTGAGCCGCGCCCCCCGCGCCGGCGATGATCACCCGCAGGCCGCGATCGGCTGCTTTCTGCCCGTAGTGGAGCATCTCATGGGGCATCCGGTGCGCCGAGACGACATCAGCTTCGTAGTCGATCCCGAAGTCCTCAAGCACTCTTGCCGCCTCCTCCATGACGGGCCAGTCGCTATCACTGCCCATCACCAGCCCCACCACTGGCTTCACCGCAACCGAGTCGTTCAATGCGTGATCACTCCCTGCAGAAAATCACTCGCATGGCTGGCGCGGGCCCTCAGGTCATCGAGGTCGGCGCCGCTGACGTTGACATGGCCGATCTTGCGTCCCGGTCGGACGCCCTTACCGTACAAGTGAATCTTGAGCCCGGGGTCTCGCGCCAGCAGATGACGATATGTCGAGTAGAGCTGAGGGTGCTCACCCCCCAGAACATTGCCCATGACCGTCCACGGCGCCCGGGGGCTGGTGTCCCCCAACGGTAGATCAAGCACGGCACGCAGGTGCTGCTCGAACTGGCTGGTCACCGCGCCGTCAATACTCCAGTGACCACTGTTGTGCGGGCGCATCGCGAGCTCATTGACCAGGTATGCCGCGTCACCTGTGCGCGGATCCCTGACCTCGAACATCTCCACTGCCATCACACCGGTCACGCCCAGCTCACCGGCGATACGCAGACCCGCCTCGGTGGCCACCGCCGCAAAGTGGGGGTCAAGACCCGGAGCTGGTGCCAGGACCTGAGTGCAGATGCCGCCGATCTGGACGGTCTCCACCACCGGCCACGCGCCCGCCTGGCCCGACGGGCTGCGCACGACCAGCAACGCCAGCTCCCGAACGAAGTCGACCCTCTCCTCGGCCAGAAGTCCGTCGACAAGCGACCCGCCGCCCTGAGCGACATCGTGCGCCGTATCGGCAAGCCAGTCGGCCACGTCCTGGG
>Ga0066789_10000037_pt1 | contig 34721 bp, 32 predicted proteins | sample OrgsoiDNA2013049_FD_70960 | JGI IMG/M metagenome (GOLD analysis project Ga0066789, IMG submission 70960) | Permafrost soil microbial communities from the Arctic, to analyse light accelerated degradation of dissolved organic matter (DOM) -... | ecosystem: Environmental > Terrestrial > Soil >...
GAGAGCGGCATGATCGTTGACCCGGTCACCATGTCCCCCGACGACAAAGTTTCCGACGCGCTCGAAGTGATGCGGAAGTACAAAATTTCCGGCGTGCCGATTACGAAAAATAAAAAGCTGGTCGGCATCCTCACCAACCGCGATCTCCGCTTCGAAACCCGTTTCGACATTCCGATCAGCAAAGTGATGACTAAGGAGAACCTGATCACGGTCCCGGTCGGGACCACGCTGGAGGATGCGGAGCAGATCCTGCACAAGCACCGCGTCGAAAAACTGCTGGTGGTGGACGACAGCTACAACCTCAAAGGCCTGATCACGGTCAAAGACATCCAGAAAAAGTTGAAATATCCGAACGCCGCAAAAGATTCCCACGGCCGCCTGCGTGTAGGCGCGGCCATCGGCGCCACCGGAGATTACCTGGAGCGCGCCGAAGAACTGGTGAAAGAGTTGGTGGACGTACTGGCCATCGACAGCGCCCACGGCCATTCGTCGCGGGTTCTGGAAGCGGTGAAGGCGATCAAAACAAAATTCCCCGAGATTGATCTCATCGCCGGAAACGTGGGTACCTTCGACGGCGCATGTGAACTGGCGAAGGTTGGCGCGGATGCGATCAAAGTCGGCATCGGTCCCGGATCCATCTGCACCACGCGCGTCGTCACCGGCGCCGGAGTGCCGCAGATCACCGCCATCGCCGAAGCTTATCGCGCGACGAAAGATGCTGGCATCCCGGTCATCGCCGACGGCGGCATCAAGTATTCCGGCGACATCACAAAGGCCCTGGCCGCAGGCGCCAGCGCGGTCATGATCGGCTCCATGTTCGCCGGCACCGATGAGAGCCCCGGCGAAATGATTCTGTATCAAGGCCGCACCTTCAAGTCGTATCGCGGCATGGGATCGCTCGGCGCCATGGCCGCCGGTTCCAGCGAGCGCTATTTCCAAATCGTTGACGGAGAGGCTTCAGTTGCCGCGCCGAGCATAGGAGCAGATCCCAACCGCCTGGCCAAACTTGTCCCCGAAGGAATCGAAGCCCGAGTCCCGTATCGCGGCTCGGTTTCGATGATTCTGTATCAGATGGTCGGGGGATTGAAATCCGGCATGGGATACTGCGGCTGCGCCACGCTCCCCGAGTTGCTGCAGAAAACCCGCTTCGTTCGCATCAGCGGCGCCGGCCTGCGCGAGAGCCACGTCCACGACGTAATGATCACCAGAGAAGCGCCGAACTACGCCGCGGAGTAAAGGCACTCGTTAGTGGTTAGTGGCTAGTGGCGAGTCGGAAAACACTGCTCGCCTAGCCAACAAGAACAAAACCTGTCATTCCGAGCGAAGAAAGATCGCCCGCAAGGCGAACGATCTTTCGCAGTCGAGGAACCTGCTTTCTTGTGCGCCATGCGCCCTATCCCTCAGTGTCTGCCGTTCTCTCGAACGTGGTCATTGTAATATGACCATAGTCGTTATATAATGCTTTGCAAGGTAACCCATGAAACAGATGCCCGCAGGGAAATTCAAAGCCCAATGCCTGGCGGTGATGGACAAGGTTCAGAAAACTGGCGAACCCGTTCTGATCACAAAGCACGGCAAGCCGGTGGCCAAGTTGGTTCCCGCACCCGGCGCGCCCGATGACATTTTTGGCTACATGGCCGGCAAAGTGAAAATCATCGGCGACATCGTAGGCCCAGTCACTCCTCTCGAAGACTGGGAGAACAAGTGATTCTGCTCGACACTCACGTCCTCATCTGGATGTCGAGCGACCCGAATCGGCTCTCCAAGAAGGCGCGAGAAGCAATCCGGGAGGCAAGGCAGTCAACGGGAATCGCGGTCGCCAGCATGACGCTCTGGGAATTAGCCTGGCTGGCGGAAAACCAGCGAATCAGCATTGCGGGCAGCGTAGAGGCCTTTGTTCGTGAGAGCATTTCGAGAGTCATCGTCATGCCAATGACGCCCGAAGTCGTCGCGCTTGCAGTGCGTCTTCCGGATGCTTTTCCCAAAGACCCAGCAGATCGCCTGATCGCTGCCACTGCCATCGTCGACGCCATCCCGCTGGTCACTGCCGATGAGCGCATTCGCCGAGCAAAAGTGGCACAGACAATTTGGTAGAAGTCCGCCTCTACCCGCGCACAGCCCTATACGCCTGCAAACACCTCTGCGCAGTCTCCAGTTCCCCAAACCGGCTGCCTTCTTGCTCCAGCAGGTAATACTCGACGACACCAACACTCTCCGCAGCGGCAAAGATACCTTTCCAATCCGCAGCCCCTTCGCCGAATAGCGCCTTGTATCCCACAGCAGGGTCCGGAGACCAATCTTTTAGGTGAAGAGACCGTATCCGCCCTGGATTGGCGCGAATCCAGGCCACCGGATCGCAACCCGCATTCAGACACGTCCCCACATCGAGCTGCAGCATGACCGACGGCTTGGTGTTCTTGGCCAGGATCTCCATGGGAAACACCCCGTCAACCCGTGTGAACTCGGGCTGATGGTTGTGATATCCGGCCTTCAGTCCTGAAGGTTCAAGCTGCTCGGCCGCGGAATTCAACTCATCCGCAATCGCCTTCCACCCGTCGAGTCCGGGCTTCGGATTCGAACTGGCCAGCACCACGTACTTGCAGCCCAGGGTAAGGTTCATGTCGCGGGTGCGATGAATGTTGTCTGCGCTCAAAAACTCTTCATGATTGTGGGTCGAGTAACAGCGGATGCCGAGGTCATCAAGCAGCTTGCGCATCTGTTTGGTCTGGGCTTCGGTCCAGTCATAATACGGCGCATAAAATTCGACGCACTGGTATCCGAGTTGAGCCACGGCACGGACCGTGCCTTCGAGGTCCAGCTTGAGCGCATCGCGGACTGAGTACAGCTCGAGTCCAATGGGAATGGATGTGGACGCGCGCGCCTTGAGAGCCCACGGAAGCATTGCGGAAAGAGCAAGAAACGATCGGCGAGAAATAGACATGGGGGAAATCGTACTCCGGAGCGAACAAAAATTCACTTCTCGTCGTCCATGAGAAGTGGGGCCTTCAGTAGTCTCAGTGAGACGCTCTCAAGACCCTAAATACAGCACGTGGACATAAGTCCCCAGGCGGACGTTGTAGGCCAGATACCAGCCCACGTGGTCGGGATCGTCATAGATCACGATGTCGTCGCTGTCCCAGAGCCAGCCGTTGCAATAGTCATAGTCGTAGGACGCGACCGAGAAGAAGAAACCGCCAAAGCCAAACCGTTCGCGACCCCCGCCGCCAAGCCGCCACACGTGCTGCGCGCCAATCGGACCTGTGAAATGTCCGTGCTCCCAAGGATGGTCCAGGTGATAGTGAGCGTCCTTCTTGCCGGTGTCATGGCCAACCCACTTGTCATTTTGCGTGTGAACGTGCGGCGCCTCAGGATGGCCTTTTTGATCGCTGTACGTTGGCCGCGGACTGTCGGGTGGCGCCGTCGGACGCATGATGCGTACCGGCGCCGGACCATGCGCCGGAACGTGGCCATCGCCAACGGGGTGCTCGGGATTAGCGGCATGCTCGGGACTCGGAGCGTGCCCAGCGCTGCCCCCTTGTGGATGCGACGAGCCTCCGTGATTCTCCTGAGCAAGTACGGGTAGAGAAAACAACACGACTGCTGCAAACAGAATGAAAAGATATTTCATGCATCTGCCTCCCTGCATCGTGGAATCTGATGCAGGAAATATAATGCGCGTCGTTCGGAGTGAAGGTATTTTTTTGTAAAGACCGGGCTGGTGCTAACTCTTGATTTTCTTCCCCGCTCCGTCCCATACCGCGGCAGTCTGTTTGAAATACGAGTAATTCGCCAGATGGCATCCGATGGCGGCGTTGTTGCCAAACTCCTCGTTTTCCACCGTCTTCTTGCGCGAGCGGACAGCATCGAAGAAGTTCGCCTGGTGGACGACGACGTCGTTGTAGCCGGGCGGCGGGCCGAAGGTTTCGGCGTCCGCGCTGGGATCAAAAGGAGGCTGCGCCGGGTGATCGGCCTGCCATTTCGCCAGATACTCATTGCGTAGCTGGGCCGGCCAGCCATAGATCGAATAGCTTTCTGCCTGCGGACGCGTGTCCTGCGGCGTGAGAGTCAGTGTCGAGCCTTTAATGATCATCGTGCCTTTGGTCCCGTAAAACCCGATGAACTCGCCGCCATCGTTGTTCAGATTGCAGCGCAGATACATGCGGAAATTCGGATAGTCGTAGAAAGTCTCGATCAGGTCAGGAAAGTCGCGGCCATCCTTCCATCGGAACAAGCCACCCGCGGACTGCGCCCGCTGGGCAACTGTATTGGTGCCAGTGATGAAATGAATTCCTGAAATCAGGTGGACGAACAAATCTCCCGCCAGTCCTGCGCCGTAGTCGGTAAAGCAGCGATAGCGGAAAAAACGAACGGGATCGAATGGCCGCTTGGGCGCGCCGTCCAGCCAAGCATTCCAATCAATGGTCTGTTCGCTGGCATCGGGCGGTATGGGATAGACCCAGGCGCCGCTGGCCGAGTTTCGGTCCCAGTAGGCCTCGATGCAACACACATCGCCGAGCTTGCCGGAGTCGTAGATGTCCTTCGCATGCTGATACACAATCGACGACACCCGCTGGCTTCCGATCTGCACCATGCGGTTCGCCTTCTGCGCCGCTGCCACCATGGCGAAGCCGTCGGCCACAGTATGAGACATTGGTTTCTCGCAATAAACGTCTTTACCGGCGGCACACGCATCCACAAAGACTTTGCGATGCTGATGGTCGGTGACCGCGATAAAGACAGCGTCAACATCCTTGCGATCGAGAATCTCTTTGTAATTGCGGGTGGTGGGGACATTGTTCTTCACCGCCTCCTGCGCCGCCGTTTGCCGCGAGTCGTAGAGGTCGCAAACCGCAACGCACTCGACTCCGGGAACGTGCAACGATGCTCCCAGTAGCTCGCACCCGCGCACCCCGGTTCCAATCGAGGCGAACCGTACCGTATCACTAGCCGCGACCGGGCGCGGCGACGCCCAAAGCGGCCTCGGCTCCAACAAGGTGAATTTCCCGGCGGCTCCGACGGCAGCCGCACCAGTTCCAATACGGATAAATTGACGGCGTGTCCACGGCTTGTTCATGAGATCCGCTCCTCTGGCACAAATAATTCGCGGCGCGATTATTGCACAACGGCGGGGCTTAGAACAGGATCATACAAATTGGATTCAGGCTGGATCGCAAATCAAGGAAGCATTGCCGAAAGGAAGTGGATCAATACAGCGAATCGTATTTCGTGACCAGCCATTCCCCGCTGCGGTTGTCGAGGGTGACGGAGAGTTGTTCCTCGTAGATTGAGGATTCTCCTTCATTGCGGCGCTTGGCGCTGTAGTGCAGGATGCGCAACGGCGGCCGGTCTTCCCAATCTACGATCCGCCATCCGACCAGCGGATGCTTGGCCTCGGAGTCGCAGATAAACGCTGCATAGCGCTTGCGGTAATCCTTTTCCCAGTCGGCCAACTGCTCGTCGCAATTCCCATCGCGCATACTGCGCAGAAAGTCACTGGCCGCGTGCTCCGAGCTACGGTCGCGCAGGGGATTCAACTTGATGGAAAGCGGGACCTTGGTGAGCGGATCCACTTCCGGCGACTTCGCCAGCACCGGCGGCTGACTGTTCAGCCAATTGAGATACATAAAGAACCCCAGAAGGACCAGAAAACCGGCCCCAGCGGCGATCGCGATCTGGGTCTTCGAAAACTGCATATCTCACTAAAAGTCTAGTCCCGAATTTGGCCTTGAACAGGTTACTTCCGTGACCTCGGACCGTCTGTACCTCCGGGCAGAGATCGGGGAGGGCCTCCGCCCATGGGGACTAGGCTGGGTGCGGAAGTGGGCAGTCGGATCGTTGGTGCCGCCGGATTGTTCGCACCGCCGGCTCTGCCAGGCCAGCTCCGGAGGAGCGACATAACTTAGCCCAGGGCTTCAGCCCTGGGCAGACCAGGGAACGTCGAACGAGGGCCAGAGTCCCGGGGTGAAGACAGATGAGGCGCAGCCCCTGCGGAAGTTGTCTAGAATCAATGCCGTGAATCCCCAGCACTTCGACGACCCCGTCGCCGCTTACGACCGCCTCGCGACGCACTACGCCAACGTGAGCAGCCGTCGAGAGCCCTATCTGCGCGGCGTCGAACGGGAAATCATCTCGCGGATTCCAAAAGGCAGCCGATCGCTTATGGACGTGGGCGCTGGAGGCGGAACGCGGGCCCTGCGCATTACCTCGCACCTGGGAATCGCACGGGTGGTGTTAGTCGAGCCGAGCAAAGAAATGGCCGGCAAAGTCGTAGGAGGCGCCGAGGTTTGGCCGGTGCGCGCGGAAGATCTGGCCCTCGCTGCCGCCGGCCAGAACCACCGGGCCTGTGGCCCAGGGACGGACGAGGGCGTCCGTCCCTACGCGATCGCTCCCGAGACGATCCGTACTGAGCTGATCACCGAGCGGTTCGACGTCATTACCTGCCTCTGGAACGTCCTCGGACACATCCCGACCGCAGAAAAACGGCGGCGCGCGATCACCGCGATCGCCCGTCTGCTTGCTCCGCAAGGCCAGCTTTTCCTGGACGTGAATCACCGCTACAACCTGCGCTCCTACGGAATTCTCACCACCGGCGCGCGATGGATTCACGACGCTCTCTCGCCCACCGAGAATGACGGAGACGTTCTCGTCAACTGGGGCAAGGCAGGTATCAGCACCTACGGCCACGTCTTCACAAATCGCGAGGTTATGAGGCTAGCCAAGGCCGCCGGGTTCGAGCTGCAAGAACGCCTGGTGATTGATTACGATGACGGCCGGATTCGCCGCTTCTCTTTTCAGGGAAATCTTCTCTACGTCTTCCGCCGCAGCTCGGGGATGGACTCCGCGAGCGCGCCACAGACTTTCTGAATCTCCGGCCCGGTCAATTCGTTGAAAAATGGCAGCGCGATCACACGGTCGGCAACCAGTTCCGTCTGCGCCAGGCCGGAAGATTGAGTATCTGAGGCGTGCACTTGGCCGCCCCATCCCTTCAAGCTTGCCCCGACTTTCGGGCGGGTCCCCGATCCTTTCGCATCCTTTGTGAACGGATGGGTGGCCAGTACCGGCTGCTGGTGCAACGGTGCGAAGTACCGTCCGGTCGCAACCCCTTTTCGCGCCAGTGATTCGCAAATCCAGTCGCGCCCTTTCCCATCGAAATCTTCCGCCAGTCGGACCGGATAAACAAACCAGCTGATCCGCCCGGCTGCGCTGGTCAAGGAAGGACGAATGATTTCGCCAATCGGCGCCAGCTCGCGGTCGTACACCTCAGCCAGCTCCTGCCGCCGCGCGATGATCTTCTCGATTCGCTTTAGTTGCGAAGTCCCCAGCGCGCAGTTGATGTCCGAAAGCCGGTAGCTGAACCCGATCTCCGCATGCTGATGCCAATCAAGCGCGGAATCGCGCCCCTGATTTCGTAATTGCCTTGCGTGCACCGCGAGCTGTTCGTCAGACGTGACCAGCATTCCGCCTTCCCCGGTCGTGATCTGCTTGTTGGGATAGAACGCAAACAGCCCGGCGTCGCCAAGGGTTCCCGCCTTGCGCCCGCGCACCTCCGCTCCCAGCGCCTCGCATGCATCTTCGATCACATCAATCGTGTGGCGCGGACGCCGCGTCCGCGAGCCGCCACGCTCCGCAAGCTCGCGCATTCCGTCCACGTCAACAGGAAACCCAAACGTGTGCACTGCGAGAATCAGTCGTGTCCGCTCAGTGATCGCAGCCGCCACCAGCTCTGGAGTCGTGTTGTAAGTCGCAGGATCAATGTCCACAAACCGCGGCCGCAGCCCTTCCTGCAAAATCACATTCAGCAACGCGGAAAAAGTGAACGACGGCAGAATCACTTCAGCCCCAGGTTCCAGCCCCAGCGCCCGAACCGCGACGTGCAACGCCGACGTCCCCGAGTTCACCGCAACCGCATACTTGCTCCCCGTATAATCGCAAATAGCTTGTTCGAACTCACCCACCTTGGGCCCCATGCTCAGCTGCGGAGTGCGAAAGACCTCTATCACCGCTTCGCGGTCGGCATCGGTGATCTCAGGCTTGGCCAGCGGAATTCGCAGGGTCATAGAAGGTCGGCGTGTTTGAAGAGCAACTTTTCTCCCAGAGGAGTTTCCAGCAATGTCCTCACAATAATCTTCGACGCCCCGCCGCTCCCGTAAGGACTCTCCAGCCCGCGAATCGAACGCCGGAAATCTGGCGAAAGCGCGCGGGCGATCGCGACTCGAATCGCCTTACGATCGGCCGGAACATCAATCACATTGTCCGCGTGCTCGCGTCCCATCTGGCGAATCCCCACATTCACCGCCGGAACCTCCAGCGACGTGGATTCAATGATCCCGCTGCTCGAATTCCCTACCAGCACGCCAACATTGTTCAACAAACTGAGATAGGTCCGATGGTCAAGGTTCACAAACACGCGCCAGGACTTGTGCGACGCAGCGAATCTTTCGGCCCGCCGGATCAAGGCGCGGCCACCGGCGTCAGCATTGGGGTAAATGAAAATCACCCGCCGCTTGATTCCACCCAGCGCGGCAAACACTTCCTCCGCTTCCTCCACCGTGTTCTTCAGCAGCGTGACCGGGTGATAAATGCAGAGAACAGCATCTGCCCCCAGCTTCACGCCCAATTGCTTCTCGACTTGCGCCTTCGTCAACAAACGCTCCCTGCGCAAATGATCCAGCGAAAGACTGCCACTGAACTTTATCCTCCACCCTTCCTCTCCCATGCTGGCGATCCGCTCCACAGCCTCGCGGGTACAGGCGAAATGCAGTTGGCTCATCTTGGTCAGCGCATTGCGCACTGCATCGTCAATCGCGCCAAGCGTGATTTCCCCACCTTCCACGTGAGCAATGGGGATTCGCAGCGCCAGCGCCACCGACGCAGGCGCCAGCATCTCGTACCGGTCGGCGATCAGCAGCAGAACGTCGGGCCGCAGACGATCGAGGGCATCCGCCAAGCCAAGTGTAGCGACTCCAATCGTCTTCGCCATGCCAATGTCGGTGTCCGAATCCAGCAGGCATTCGATCGGAGTAACTTTGTCGGCGGAAATTTCTTTGCTCGTGTGCCCGAATGCCGGAGAAAGATGCGGCCCCAGCGCAATCACTTGCAGCTCGACCGCAGGATTTCGCGCTAGATCGTGCAGCAGCCAGCGCACGTGCGCGTAGTCCGCCCGTGAAGAAGTAACGATGGCAATTTTTCGCTTCAAGCAGCCTTTAGCCCTGCAGAACTTTGTTCAGCGAGGATTCTACTGTTTTGCGGCCTGTGTCTTCTCCGCGGCAGTGGGCAGGTGGGCGCCGGTCACGTGGTAGTCCTTGTACTCAATGGTCAGAGTTGCGCGCCCTCCCAGCCGGACGTAGCTGACCGACTCATTTTTGACTGGGAGCCAGAAGTCCTGAACTTTCTGGTATTCATGATGGATTTCGCTCTTCTTCGTCCAGAACGACGGATTCTGCGCCGGTTCAGCTTCAATGCGGGTGACCGCAAAATCGGTCGCGTCCACCCAAATTTGGCCTCGATAAACATACTTGCTTGCGGATTTTGGGTTCACCCGCAATACATATTGCCCGCTGGTTTGGCCGGCTTTGGGCGGCTCGTAGCTCACCCACTCAAAGTTGTAATTGTCGCGATTCAGCTGCGTCTTTGCGTTCACTGCCGGTTGTGTCGCCTCTTGCTCGCTGTCCAGCAGTTTTTTGAATACCCGGTTCAGAATCAGCTTCGATCCGCTCTGGGAAATAATTTTGAACTGTTTGGACGAGGGCCGGTCGTAGATGGCCTCAACGGTCATATCGGCTTCCCGGTCCCCGGGGAATCCCTGGTAAACCAGCCGGTACACCCGCGTCGCCTCGGAGTGCAGCAAGGCCTGTGCCCGCTCCTGATTCCGCCGCACCAGGTTGTCCACCACCTGAGCCAAGGAGAGAGAGACGCTCCCCTTCGCTGGTGACGAAGCTCCCGAATCCGCGGCAGTGACGTTCGGGACGCTGATCCACGTCGCAAAGACAAAGACAAAGACAAAGACGACGAGCGCCGTCACAGCGCGAGTTGTCGGCACGACTCTCATGAGCTGAAACCAGTCTAAACTCTCAGGCTTCCGTTCGATCCCCCTGTTGCTTTTGACAGTTCCCTGAAGCCGCCAATGGCCTGAAGCTACTCTGAGCGCAAAGAGTGTCCGGAGTCGGCAATTGACCTCCGAGCGTACTCATCACATTTGACAGTACCTCCGAGCAGACATCAAGTGTGAAAGTTGAAGCCCTTGTTTTGGATGCACTGGATTGCCTTGAAGGCAACTAGTGGGAGGAAGTTTATGTCTGAAAGATTCACACGCAGCATGCGATTTGCTGTCCTCTGCCTTTTGACGTTGGCCGTGTTCCCTTCAGTAGGCCGAGCGCAGGTCCCTGTTTTCACTGTCACGCCGGAAGAAAGCAAAGTCACGTTCTACGTGAAAGCGTCGGTGGCGCTGGTCGGCACTTTCGAGAAGTGGGACTCCACTCTGACATTTACGTCTACTGATGTCACAACTGGCGCTTTGGACATCAAGATTCAGGCTGCCAGCGTGAATACCGGAAGCGGGATGAAGGACGGCAAGCTGAAGAGCAAAGACTTCTTCGACGTCGACGAGGATCCGTTGATCACGTTTCACTCGACCAAGATCACACAGACCGGGCCCACCACCTTTGAGATACCGGGCGACTTTACGATACGTGGAGTGACCAAGCCCGAGACCCTGACGCTGACTCTTTCGGGCGAAAAGGGCTCGGGCTCAGGCGAGATTAAAGGGACTATGGCCTTCGACCGTAAGGATTACGGGATGACCAAGGGCATTCCCTTCATCAAGATCGCCGACCGCGTCGAGGTGACTGTGGACCTCAAGGTGAAGCGAACCAGCGGGCCCGCGCTAGTCTTTAAGCAGTAGGGTTTCGCCGATGCTTTCTGTTTTCACCGTCATGTGCCAACGACAGCCGTGATTAGAATTATTGCGCTCAGAGGGCATTTCTGATAACGTGCGTCCGACCGTCGCGGAGCTGCGCCGTTAAACGCTGCTCTCACGACTGCGTCAGGCAAGTACGGAATCCGTGGTTTTCAGGAGGCTTCTCATGGCATTTTGTCCGAACTGTGGAGCGCAGGTCGCCGAGGGCGCAGCCTGTCCGAAATGTGCGGGCGCTGCTCCGAGCGGCGGCACCGCAACCGCCGGAGCCACGACCGCCGCGGGCGGCCTTACCGACAACCTGGCAGGCGCTCTGGCGTATGTGACCATTATTCCGGCGATCCTATTTCTGGTGCTGGAGCCCTTCAACAAGAAACGATTCATCCGCTTCCACGCCTTTCAATGCCTCTTCTTCGCCGTAGCGTGGACCGTGCTTTGGATTGCACTCAGGATCATCGTGCAAATCCCCATCCTGGGATGGGCAACGATCCTGTTATGGCCGCTGGTCAGTCTGGCAGGACTGATTATTTGGGTCATCCTGGTGCTGAAGGCGTACCAGGGGCAGATGTTTAAGCTGCCGTTTATTGGCGACATGGCGGAGAAACAAGCGAATACGGTCTAGCCAAAGCCGCTGACGTTTTTCGCAGCTTGCGGCGCCGGTCGAGACAATCATGATCTTCAAGGACTGCTGACTCGAGTCAGGACGTTCCGCGGCCAGTTCGCGAGATTCCTTCCGGCATCCCTCGCGCTGAAATGAATCATTTTCTCGCTTAATGAATCCTTAACAATGAGGCGATGCATCACCCGCCCCCAGACGCCCTCGAACTTGGTAAACTGGAATGCCTCGCGGGTAAACACTGGCGGGGAAGCCTTAATAGAAGCAGCCAGGGAGAGACTCATGGCGGTAAGCGATCAGGCGGTTGTAAAGAATACCGGCAAGCAGCTCGACAGCCTGAGTATTAACACCATTCGCACCTTGTCGATTGACGCGGTACAAAAAGCCAACTCCGGACATCCCGGCGCGCCCATGGGACTGGCCCCGGTCGCTTATTGTCTGTGGCGGCAGTTTCTGCGTTACGATCCCGCCGACCCGGTCTGGCCAAATCGCGACCTCTTCGTTCTATCGAATGGGCACGCGTCCATGCTGCTGTACTCCATGATCTATCTTTCGGGAGTCAAAGCCGTCGCCAACGAATCCGAAGTTCTGCCGCAAGCCGCGCTTACGCTTGACGACCTCAAACAATTCCGCCAGCTCGATAGCAAGACTCCCGGGCATCCCGAATATCGCATCACCTCCGGCGTCGAGACCACGACCGGCCCGCTCGGGCAGGGAATCAGCACCAGTGTAGGCATGGCGATCGCAAGCAACTGGCTGGCGGCGCGCTACAACCGTCCCGGCTTCGAGATTTTCGGGCACAACGTTTACGCCATCTGCGGTGACGGCGACATCATGGAAGGGGTGGGCAGCGAAGCCGCTTCTCTCGCCGGACATCTAAAGCTGCCGAACCTCTGTTGGATTTACGACGCCAACTCGATCACCCTCGACGGTCCCGCCGATTGGTCTTTCAGCGAAGACGTGGCCACTCGCTTCCGCGGCTACGGATGGAATACTACGCACGTCGGCGACGCTAACGACCTCGACGCGCTGGCCACCGCCTTCAATTATTTTCTCGCCACGCATGACCGTCCGACGCTCATCATCGTCAATAGCCACATCGGCTACGGATCTCCGAACAAGCACGACACCAGCGCCGCCCACGGCGAACCCCTCGGCGAAGAAGAAGTCAAGCTGACGAAAAAGTTTTACGGTTGGCCGGAAGACGCCAAGTTTCTGGTGCCCGACGGCGTCCTCGAACATTTTCAGGAAGGCATCGGCCGCCGCGGGCATGAGCTGTCCACGAAATGGCACGAACTATTCGCGAGCTATGGCCAGCAGTTCCCCGACCTCGCCGACCAGATCAACCGCATGCAGCACCGCGAACTGCCCAACGGCTGGGACCACAACCTTCCTACTTTCCCGCCCGATCCGAAAGGCGTAGCCACCCGCGACAGTTCCGGAAAAGTGCTGAACGTGGTCGCGCAAAATATTCCCTGGCTGGTCGGCGGCGCCGCCGACCTTCAAACCTCTAACAAAACTGCGTTGAAGTTCGATGGCGCCGGGGAATTCGAAGCTGGAAATTACGCTGGCCGCACTTTTCACTTCGGTGTCCGCGAGCACGCCATGGCTGCCGCGCTGAACGGCATGGCGCTCTCCCGGCTTCGCCCATTCGGCGGCACATTTTTCAACTTCACCGATTACATGCGCGCTTCCATGCGCTTGGCCGCGATCATGGAACTGCCCACGATCTACGTCCTAACCCACGATTCCATCGGCCTCGGCGAAGACGGCCCCACCCATCAACCGGTTGAGCAATTGGCCGGCCTACGGGCCATGCCGCACATGATCGTCATGCGTCCCGGCGACGCCAATGAAGTCGTCGAGGCCTGGAAAGTAATTTTGGAACTGAAAAATCAGCCGGTGTCGCTGGTCCTAACTCGACAAGCTTTGCCCACGCTCGATCGCTCGAAGTACGCGGCAGCTTCGGGCGTGGCTAAGGGCGGGTATGTTCTCGCCGACGCTCCGGGAGATAAACCCGACGTCATCCTGATCGGCACCGGCAGCGAACTTTCTCTTTGCGTGGCCGCCTACGAGCAGCTCACCACCGAAGGCATTCGCGCCCGCGTGGTCAGCATGCCGTCGACGGAGATCTTTGACAAGCAAGATGACGCCTACAAGAATTCCGTGCTACCCCCGGAAGTGAAGGCGCGCGTTTCCGTCGAAGCCGCGTCAACTTTCGGCTGGGAACGCTACGTTGGACTCGAAGGCGCCGTCTTAGGCATGACCACATTTGGCGCCTCGGCCCCGATCAAAGACCTGATGAAGAAATTTGGATTCACCACTGAACACGTCGTCCAAGCCGCCAAACAAGTTTTAGCGAGATCGAACAAGAAGAGCTAACAAGAAATTAAGAGGCAATTATGCAGCCCACCGGAATTCTCGATACCGCGAAAGCCACCAATCCGCTGAAAGACCTGCTGAAGTTCGGCCAGTCCGTATGGCTCGACTACATTCGCCGCGACCTGATCACCGGCGGCGAGCTCAAGCGCCTCATCGATGAAGACGGCCTGCGCGGCATGACTTCGAATCCCGCGATCTTCGAAAAGGCCATCGCCGGCAGCGCCGATTATGCCGACATTCTCGCGTCGCTGAAAGATCGTACCGACCTCGACGCCAAAGCGCGTTACGAACTCATCGCCATTCGTGACATTCAGGACGTCGCCGACCTCCTGCGCCCCATCTATGAGGAATCCCAGAAGCGGGATGGCTACGTCAGCCTGGAAGTTTCTCCGTATCTTGCCCGCGACACCCAAGGCACGATTGAAGAAGCGCGCCGCCTGTGGAAGGCTGTCGACCGCCCCAACATCATGATCAAAGTCCCCGGCACTGCCGAGGGCATTCCCGCGTTCGAGCAACTGATCAGCGAGGGCATCAACATCAATGTCACCCTGCTGTTCTCGCAAGAGGTTTATCAGCGTATCGCCGAAGCTTACATTCTTGGCCTGGCAAAATTCGCTGCCGGCGGAGGCGAAGTCTCCCGCATCGCCAGCGTTGCTAGCTTTTTCATCAGCCGTATTGATACCTCAGCGGATGCAGACCTTGCCGCCCGCGCGAAATCTGCAAAGACTCCGCAGGAAGAACAAAAGCTCAAAGGTCTGATGGGAAAGGTTGCGATTGCCAACGGCAAGATGGCATATCAGCGTTACCTGAACATTTTCTCCGGCGCCCAGTGGGACAAACTGCGCGCCCAAGGCGCTCAGACCCAGCGCGTCCTCTGGGCCAGCACCGGAACCAAGAATCCCGCGTACTCCGACATCCTTTATGTGCAGGAGATGATTGGCCCCGACACCGTCAACACCATTCCTCCCGCAACTCTCGACGCTTTCCGCGATCACGGCCAGCCTCGCGAAACTTTGACCGAAGGCGTGGATGAGGCAAAGCAAGCCATGCAGGACTTCGCTGCCGCGGGAATCTCAATCGACGCCATCACTGACAAGCTGACCGACGACGGCGTCCGCCTTTTCGAAGAGGCCTTCGACAAACTGCTGGCCGCAGTGGAAAAGAACGAGAGCGGCGCAGTTCCCAAAGTCAGCCAACAGAGTTACAAACTGCCCGACGCGCTCGCCAAAGAAGTAGCGCAAACCGTCAATGACTGGCGTGCCTTCGGAAAAGTCCGCCGCCTTTGGCAGCACGACGCATCTCTGTGGACGAACACCGACGAAGCCGAGTGGCTGGGCTGGCTCGACATCGCCGAAAAGCAGCTCGCACAGAAAGATCAGTTCAAGCAACTAGCCGATGAGATCCGAAAAGAAGACTTCACCGACATTCTCCTGCTCGGCATGGGAGGTTCCAGCCTGTGCCCCGAAGTCCTGACCAAAACCTTCGGCCAGGTCCTCGGCTTCCCGCGCCTGCACGTGCTCGATTCAACCGACCCCGCGCAAGTGAAAGCCACCGAGGCAAAGATCAATCTCGCGAAGACGCTCTTCATCGTCTCCAGCAAGTCCGGCACCACACTCGAGCCCAACATCTTTAAGCAGTATTTCTTCGAGCGAGTGAAAGAAACCATCGGCGCCGAAAAAGCCGGCAGCCGCTTCATCGCCGTCACCGACCCCGGTTCCAAACTGCAATCCGAAGCCGAGGCCGACAAGTTCCGCCACATTTTCGCCGGCGTCCCCAGCATCGGAGGCCGTTACTCCGCGCTCTCGAATTTCGGCATCGTCCCCGCAGCCGCCATGGGACTCGACGTCGCCAAATTCCTCGACCGCACGGAAGAAATGGTCCAAGCCTGCGCCGCGTCCGTCCCCGTCGAACAAAACCCCGGCGTCGTACTCGGAGCGATTCTCGGCACCGCCGCAAAATCCGGGCGCGACAAAGTGACGACCATCGCCTCGCCCGCGATTTCCGACCTAGGCGCGTGGCTCGAGCAACTACTCGCCGAATCCACCGGAAAGCAGGGCAAAGGCATCATTCCGGTGGACCGCGAGCGCCTTGCCGCTCCAGCGATCTACGGCAACGACCGCATCTTCGCGTATGTGCGCTTCACCGCTGCCGCCGACTCAGATCAAGACGCCAGAGTCTCCGCCCTCGAAGCCGCTGGACAACCGGTAATCCGCATTTCCATCAGCGACACTCACGACCTCGGCCAGGAATTTTTCCGTTGGGAGATTGCCACCGCCGTCGCCGGATCCATCATCGGCATCAACGCCTTCAATCAGCCCGACGTCGAAGCCAGCAAAATCGAAACCCGCAAGCTGACCACTGAATACGAAAAAGTAGGCTCGCTGCCAGCCGAAAAGCCGATCTTCGAAGGGAACGGCCTTCAGCTATATACGGATCCCAAGAACGGCGCGGCACTTGCCGGAAAGTCTCTGACCGATTACCTCCGCGCCCATCTCGCGCGCATCGGTACTGGCGATTATTTCGCCTTGCTCGGCTACGTCGAAATGAATGCCGCACACGAAGCCAAGCTGCAGGAAATCCGCCACGCCGTTCGCGACGCCAAACATGTTGCCACCTGCCTCGGCTTCGGTCCGCGCTTTTTGCACTCCACCGGACAAGCCTACAAAGGTGGCCCCAACAGCGGCGTCTTCCTGCAGATCACTTGTGACAATGCCAACGACGTGCAAGTCCCCGGCGCGAAATATACTTTCGGTGTCGTAAAAGCCGCGCAGGCTCGCGGAGATTTCCAAGTCCTCGCCGACCACGGCCGCCGCGCGTTGCGCGTACATCTGGGCAAAGATGTCGACGCCGGATTGTCGCAGTTGGCGAAGGCAGTAGTTGAAGCGTTGGGCTGAGGGTTTTGTATCAGGGCTCGCGTTCGCCTGCGGTGTTGCGGTAAAGGTTCGTGTCAGGGCACGCCTTCAGGCGTGCCGAACCCGTAGCAAGATTGATCGCAGCTTTAGCCGCTGCAGGCGCTTTAGCGCCGCGTTGGGAGGGAACTACATGCGTATAGGAATGGTTGGCCTCGGCAGAATGGGCTCCAACATGGCGCGCCGCCTCATGCGCGGAGGCCACGAAGTTGTCGTCACCGATCTCAGCGCCGACGCCGTAAAAGGCATGGCAGCCGAAGGCGCCATTCCGTCTTCCTCGCTCGACGATTTCTGCTCCAAGCTCGGCTCGCCACGAATCGCGTGGCTCATGGTCCCCGCTGGCGCTCCGACCGAATCCACCGCACAAGCCATCGCGCAAAAAATGAGAGCCGGCGACATCCTCATCGACGGCGGCAATTCCTATTTCAAAGACGACATCCGCCGCTCGCAAATGTTCCGCGATAAAGGCATTCACTACGTGGACGTCGGCACCAGCGGCGGCGTCTGGGGACTGGAGCGCGGTTATTGCATGATGCTCGGTGGCCCCAAAGATGTAGTCGCGCAGCTTGATCCCATTTTCAAGACTCTGGCTCCCGGCCGCGGCGACATCCCGCGCACTCCCGGCCGCGAAAAACTCCCCGGCACCGCCGAAGACGGCTACATTTATTGCGGCCCCTCCGGCGCCGGACATTTCGTGAAGATGGTGCACAACGGCATCGAGTACGGAATCATGCAGGCTTACGCCGAAGGCTTCGATATTTTTCGCAACGCCGCCAAGCCCGACCTTCCCAAAGATCAGCAATATGATTTAAACCTGCCCGACATCGCCGAAGTCTGGCGGCGCGGAAGCGTGGTCAGTTCCTGGCTGCTCGACTTGACCGCAATGGCGCTCACGGAAAACCCTAACCTCTCCGAATATTCCGGATTCGTGCAGGATTCCGGCGAAGGCCGCTGGACCATCGAAGCCGCCATCGCCGAAGCCGTCCCTGTGGATGTTCTCTCGGCGGCGCTATTCGTGCGTTTCCGCTCGCGCCAGGAACACACCTTCGCCGAAAAAATCCTTTCCGCCATGCGGCAAAAATTTGGCGGGCACGTTGAACCACCCGCGGGAAAGAAGACCGCATGACGGAGAAATCGTAATGGCTCAAGCTGAAGTGCTCGCTAAAGTGGAACGCACCCCGGGCCGTCCCGCCGACCCCTGCATCATGGTGATTTTCGGCGCGGCCGGTGATTTGACCCAGCGCAAGCTGATCCCCGCGCTCTACAACCTGGCCAAGGCCAATCTCCTTTCCCGCGAATTCGCCATCGTCGGCGTCGCCCATAACCCTATGTCCACCGACGATTTCCGCAAGAAAATGTCCGACGACATCCACACCTACGCCGGCAGCGAAGTTGATCCCGACATCTGGGAGTGGTTCAATCGCCGCCTTTATTACATCACCGCCGAATTTGGCGATAAGAACGTTTACGCCCAACTCAAAACCACGCTGGAGAAACTCGACCAGGAACACTCCACCCACGGCAATTATTTTTTTTATCTGGCCACCGCGCCGGCTTTCTTCGGTCCGATTGTGGAACAACTCGCCGCGGCTGGACTGATGGAAGAAAAAGACCACTACTGGCGGCGGGTCATCGTCGAGAAGCCGTTCGGACACGATATCGATTCCGCCAAAATCCTGAACCAGCAACTTCTCAAGGTCGCCAGCGAAAAACAGATTTACCGCATCGATCACTATCTTGGGAAAGAAACCGTCCAGAATATTTTGGCATTTCGCTTCGCCAACGGAATCTTCGAACCCATCTGGAACCGCCGTTACATTGATCACGTACAGATCACGGTGGCCGAAACCGTCGGCGTCGAGTCGCGAGGAAGTTACTACGACACTGCGGGCGCCCTGCGCGATATGGTCCCCAACCACATCATGCAACTCGTCTCCCTCACCGCCATGGAGCCGCCGATTTCCTTCGAAGCCAACGCTGTCCGCGACGAGCAAGCCAAGATTCTGCACGCCATCCAGCCCATCTCGGCCGAGGAAGTTCTTCATCGCACGGTCCGCGGACAGTACGGGCCCGGCGTCGAAGATTCGCATCACGTGCCCGGATATCGCAATGAGCCCGACGTTCCCTCGGACTCCCGCACCGAAACTTTTGTCGCTATGAAGCTGGCCATCGACAATTGGCGATGGGCAGACGTTCCCTTTTACCTGCGCACCGGGAAACATCTTGCGGTTCAAACCACGCAGATCGTCATTCAATTCCGCCGCGCTCCATTCGTCCTGTTCCGCGACACCGAAGTCGAGAACCTCATGCCCAACCAGCTCGTCCTTCACATTCAGCCGGAAGAAGGCATTTCTCTCCGCTTCGCTGCCAAGGTTCCTGGCCCGATAATGCGTCTGGGTGCAGTGGACATGAATTTCAAGTACGCTGATTACTTCGGCACGACGCCCAGCACGGGATACGAAAGGCTACTGCACGATTGCATGATCGGCGACGCGACTCTGTTTCAGCGCGCCGACATGGTCGAAGCCGGATGGTGTGTGGTCAGCCCGGCTTTGGATGTTTGGAAAGCTCTGCCTCCGCGGAATTTCCCGAACTACCCCGCCGGCAGCTGGGGACCCAAAGAATCTGACGAATTGCTGGAACGCGACGGACGACACTGGAGGAATACCGACAAATGATCCTGGCGGGCGACATCGGAGGCACCAACGCAAGGCTGGCCCTCTTTGATGTACAGAACGGCCAATTTAACCTGGTAGCAGCAACCATTTTCCCCAGCCGGCGGTATTCCAGTCTGGATAAGATCGTCACCGAGTTTGTGAGCACATCGGGCGTTCGTCCGGCACAGGCTTGTTTTGGCGTCGCTGGCCCCGTCACCAACGGCCGGGTTGAGACTTCCAATCTTCCCTGGACCATCGAATCCCGCCGCCTCGCCGAAGAGCTCAACCTCAAGAGCACAACTTTGATCAACGATCTTGAGGCGACCGGCTGGGGAATCGCCGCGCTGTCGCCGGACGATCTGGCTCCTTTGAACAGCATTACTGCGAAGACCCCGGGCAATCAGTGCATCGTCGCGGCCGGCACCGGACTGGGCGAGGGTGGCCTCTTCTGGGACGGCACGCGCCACCACGTCTTCGCAACCGAAGGCGGCCACTGCGATTTTGCTCCCCTCAACGACTTGCAAGTAGAACTCTTCCGCTACCTGCATGCGCGTTACGGGCACGTAAGCTACGAGCGTGTTCTATCCGGCCCCGGCTTGGTGAACATATTCGAATTCTTGCGCGACACCGGTAAAGGCAAAGTCCCGGCGTGGCTGGCAGAGCAGATGCTCAAGACGGATCCCGCTGCGGCTGTCTCCGACGCCGCTCTGGAAGGCAAGTGCGCCATGTGCGCCCAGGCCCTCGACATTTTCGTTTCCGTATTCGGAGCCGAAGCCGGCAACCTGGCGCTTAAAGTGAAGGCTACAGGTGGGGTTTTCCTGGCCGGCGGCATCGCCCCCAAGATTCTGTCCCGCCTCGCCACGCCCATTTTCCTGCAAGCTTTCCTGGGTAAAGGACGCATGCAACACCTGATGGAACTGATGGCCATCAAAGTCATTACCAACGACAAACTTGCGTTGTTGGGCGCCGCGCGCTGCGCCTGGGTTGACGCTGCGTAAGATGCCCGCCGAGCCTCAGGTCCGGATCTTCGCCACTCCGGAGCATTTGTCTCGCGCCGCCGCCGAGAATTTCTGCCGCATTGGATCGCAAGCCATTCGCGATCGCGGCCGGTTTGCGGTTGCCCTCTCCGGCGGTTCCACTCCCCGCGGACTTCATGAAGAATTGGTGCGGAATTTCGCGACCCAATTGCCCTGGCAGAACGTCTTTTTCTTTTGGAGCGACGAACGCTACGTGCCGCCCACCGATCCTGAAAGCAATTACCTCATGGCTAATGAGACTTTGCTCTCCAAGCTTCCCATCCCCGCTGGCAACATTTTCCCAATCCCCGCGGAAATGCCCGACGCCGGCGACGCCGCGCGGGTCTATGAACAGACATTAGACAATTTCTTCCGCCCCGCCGCCGGATCGATTCCCCGCTTTGATTTGATCCTTCTCGGCATGGGTCCGGATGGCCACGCCGCTTCGCTATTTCCCGGCACCACCGCGCTCGAGGAGAAGCAGCATTGGGTAGTCGCAAACTGGGTGCCAAAATTCAGCACCTTCCGCATCACGTTCACTTACCCGTTGCTGAATCACGCCGCCAACGTAGTGTTCCTGGTAATCGGCGCGGACAAGTCCGCAATGGTTGAAAGAGCGCTGAAAGATCCTGGCTCGAACCTGCCCTGCCAGGGAGTAAGACCGGGGGATGGAGAACTAAGTTGGTTTCTGGATCAAGCAGCGGCAGCGAAACTGTGAAGTCGGCGGTTAAGAGGTTAAAGCCCGTGCGGCCAGAAAGCTAAGAGCCAAGAGCTAACAGCCAAGAGCCGCTCTTAAAACACCGGCGCCAGATTATGCGTCTTCTGGTAAAGCTTTCTGTCTACGGTGCGCAGAATATCTTCCAGGCTGGTGCCGGTCACGTACCCAGCCATCCCCCAATCAAACGCCAGTTGATAAGCCTTCCCGTTTCCCTGGTTCCACAGTTCCACCGCGTGCAGCAGGCGCTGCATCGGGGCCTCAGCCTTTTGCTCAGTGGTGTCGGGCATCACCACCATAAACTCGTCGCCGCCCTGGCGAAAGATCAAGTCACCGCCGCGAAATACTTTCTTCAGCAAGCGGGCAAACTCGGTCAGCACCCGGTTTCCTTCCACGCTTCCAAGTTTGGCATTCAAGCTGCGAAAATCTTTAATATCCAGGATTAGGAAGGTCAGCGGCTCGCCGTCGCGATTAGCCCGGGCCAGCTGATGCGTAATCAGTTCGTTCAGTGCCCGCCGGTTCAGCAACTGGGTCAGAGGATCAATCAGCGACAGGCTTTCTAGCCGCTCGTTCAATACCAGTTCGCTGATCAGTGCCTTGCGGGTGGAATTAAGTGCGACTCGCTGCGACAGCAGATAAATATTGAACAGCACCACCAGGCAAATCAACCCGAAAAACAGCTGCGGCAGATAGCCCTCTTCAATTCGAATCACGCGCTGCGTCCAAACCAGATTGGGCGCAATCAGCGCCAGAAATCCCGCCGTCAAGACCAGAACCACCAGGCTGATGATGGACCACAGCTGCATGTCGCGACTCGACAGCTGATGAATCTGTCTCTGAATCTCTTCCGCTCGTGCCAGCATGGACGGCTGTTCCTGCCTGACCTGCGACATCCACTCCCCCTTGTACGCGCGCGCAAACAAACCCCAGCGCTTCTGAAGCTTTTGTAACCTTTTGTATAGGATTTCGGCGGGAAAGTCTGGCGAAATCGGGTGAACGCCGGTTACCTTCGTAAGGGAAAGCCTTTAACCGCAAAGGACGCAAAGAGATCGGCTACTAGCCTCTAGCTACTGGCAAGCCTGGTCTTGATTGTGATTGCTAGAAGCTAGTAGTTAGCGGCTAGAAGCTGCATCATCCCGCACCAGCGCCGCCAGTGACTCCCCGTAAGGCGCCCGGGCAATCCCGCGTTCGGTCACGATGGCCGTGACGTACTTCGCCGGAGTCACATCGAACGCCGGATTCTCGATCCCCACTCCCGGCGGCGTCATGGCCTTTCCGGCAATGTGCGTTACTTCGGCTGGATTCCGTTGCTCGATAGGAATTTTGCTGCCGTCCGGAGTTTCCAGATCCACCGTTGAAATCGGCGCTGCCACGTAGAACGGCAGGCCGTGCTCCTTCGCCAATATTGCCACCGAGTACGTCCCAATCTTGTTGGCGACGTCTCCGTTGGCCGCAATGCGGTCGGCACCAACGATCACAGCTCCGATCTTCCCCTGCCGCATCATCGCGCCCGCCATATTGTCAGAAATGACGGTGGTCGGAATGTTGTCCTTCATTAGCTCCCATGCTGTCAGCCGGGAACCTTGCAGGAATGGGCGCGTTTCATCCGCGTAGACATGGATTTTCTTGCCGGCTTCCACCGCTGCGCGAATCACCCCCAACGCCGTACCGTATCCGGCAGTCGCCAGCGCGCCTGCGTTGCAGTGAGTCAAAACTCCTCCGCTCGCCGGCATCAGCGCCGCCCCATGCTTCCCCATCGCTTGATTAATGGCAATGTCCTCGGCATGCATCCGCCGTGCTTCCTCAATCAGCGCCAGCTTGATCTGCGCCACCGGACGCACTCGCAGGATCTCAAATTTCGTCCCCATCCGTCGGATCGCCCAGAACAAATTCACCGCCGTCGGACGAGTTTCGCCGATCACCCTGCAGACTTCATCAAACTCGCGCTTCAGGTCGCCAACATTCTCAGCCTTCGATTTCTGCACCCCAAGCGCAATCCCCATGGCCGCCGCAACTCCAATCGCAGGAGCCCCGCGCACCACCATGTTGCGAATTACATCCGCGACTTCCAGGTAGGTGGTGCAATTCACGTACGTCTCTTCGGTCGGCAGCTTCGTCTGATCAATGAAGCGCACGCCACGGTCGGTCCATTCGAGAGTTTGAATCATAAGGACGGTATTTTGTGCAGCTTTCTTCTCTAGTTCTACTGCGAAACCTTCTCCAGATGCCGCAAATGATCGCTCTGAAAATACAGCCCGACGAAAAGCGTCAGGTTATACGCCATGTGAATCAGAAACCCGGGCGCCACCGATCGCGTCTTCACCCGCGTGATGGTCAACATCAGTCCAACAATAAAGATGACCAGCAGCGGCCCCCACGCGTCAGCCAGTTGATCGCTGTGGACCATGGCAAACGCCACGGCGGTCGCCAGCGCCGCGAGAAACCTGCCCAGCCGCGCGGCCGCGACTGAAGACAACGCGCCTGCAACCGCCGTGCCTCCCAGAACCAGCGCCATTCCCAGCAGCGCCAGCGTCGCGTACGCGAACGTCCGGTCCGCGATCGACCGCGACATCATGCCCCAAACACACAAGCCAAGTCCCGCCAGCAACAACACATCCGCTCGCAAACCGCGCAGCCATCGCATGAAAAACAAAACTCCGATCACCACAAACAGCAGCAGAGCAACCAGCACCGAACGCATCTGCGCAATCTGGCGATCCAAGCCCGGCCACTCCGCCAGCCGATGCACCAGATATCCCCACGCCGCCACCAGCACCAGCCACTTGCCGGCGTCAAGCAGTTGCCGCCGGACCATGAACATAGTCTCCAGCCCGCGGTCCAGCAAAGGATAAAGAAATCCGCGGAACGTGATTTCCTCGGTCAGCGGTGCTACTGCCACGCCCATGAACATCATCAGATACACCGCTTGCCGGTTCTGAAAGAACCGCTCCATGGGAAGCGACTTGGGGATTGGCAACAGGTGAGAGAGCAGTCCCAGCGCAATGGTCAGTACGCCGCCGGCCCCAACCCATGCCAGCCACGTGTATCCCTGCGGCCAGTGCCACTGAATCGTATTCCAGAAGGGCAGCCCTTGAGCGCTGGTCACCCGCGAATAAAACACCGCCAGCATCACCACATAACCCAGCGTCATGGCGGGAACGACGATTGCCGCCGTCGGATTCTTCGCCAGCTCCGCCGCGGAACCGGCGCCCGCATGCACCGCGATGCCGAGAAATACCACGCTGGCCACAAACACCGCGACCACAAACGCCACCGCCGCAATGAAAAGATCAATGCCCGTCCACGGCGGATTCTCCGCGTTAGGATTGATCGGCGCTGCGGGCGCAGAGGGCGGGATATCCAGTGGAGACGGAGGCACGGAGACCTGTTGCACCGTTACCACCGGCGCTGTTTCTGGCCCACTCCCCGGTATTCCTGGAATCGAATCCATCAATTGAATTTACACGAAATCCGGGCCGGCCTATTCCTTTTCAGGAAGTTCCAGCGCGACCCGCATCGCATCTTCAACCCGCCTCATTGACTCGCGGTCGAGCGCTCCCAGCGCAGGAAAAACCGCGGTTGAGATTTCCACGGAAGTGACTTGATCGCATTTTACGCACGAATCGAATTGCAGTCCCCCCGCTCCAGATTTCAGTCTTGGCCGGAGTGAGAATTGCCGATGCTCCGCCTTGGAGATGGGCACGATGCATACGTCGCGAGAAAACCGGTTCAGCGCGTCGGTAGAGACCACCAGGCCAGGACGTTCCTTGTCTAAAGCAAAAAGGCAAATTTCTCCCCGCCTGGGATACCAACCCGCGGGCTTCAGGCCTCGTCGCCACGTCATGTGTCAGTCCTCGCGCGCCAGGACTCTGATCGTGGCGGCCTGAAAAGCCTTCCGCGAAGCTTCGTCCTCATCCTGGACCGAACCGAAAAAGGCTTCTGCTTCGGCGGCCAAGCTGCGCCGGCGCTCGACTTCCAGGGCAGTCTTGAGCAGCGAATTCACTCGCTCACTCGTCGACACCCCACCCCTGGTTCGCTCTACCTCCCGGAGCAGCGTTTTCTCCAGCGAGAGGCTCTTGGTGGTTCTAGCGGCAATAGACATTAGTTATCCTACTAGGAAACCTATTGTATCACACAGTGTAATTACCACTGGTTTAGCTGACGGCTGACCGCTGAGTGCTGGCGGCTGCCTTCGCAAAAAACTCCGCCAGAGCCTGCCCCGTATAAGATTTCTTATTCCGCGCCACTTGCTCCGGCGTCCCCTGGGCCACAACCTTTCCGCCTTCTTCTCCGCCCTCCGGCCCCAGATCAAGAATCCAGTCGGCGTTCCGAATCACGTCCAGATTGTGCTCAATGATGATTACGGTATTCCCCAAATCCGTCAGCCGATGCAGCACGTCCAGCAACTTGCGCACATCGTCGAAGTGCAGTCCCGTCGTCGGCTCGTCCAGAAGATAAAGTGTCCGCCCGGTTTGCCGCTTGCTCAACTCCCGCGCCAGCTTGATGCGCTGCGCCTCGCCGCCGGAAAGCGTGACCGCCGATTGCCCCAGGTGTAGGTAGCCGAGTCCAACATCCACTAGCGTCTGCAGTTTCTGCTGCACCTTGGGAATATTCTCCAGCACCGGCAGCGCCTCTGAAATTGGAGTCTCCAGCAGGTCGGCGATCGAATGCCCTTTGTACTTCACCGCCAGAGTTTCCTGGTTATATCGCCGCCCGCCGCAACCTTCGCAAACCACGTACACGTCAGGAAGGAAATTCATTTCAATCCGCCGTTGCCCTTCGCCCTGACAAGTCTCGCATCGCCCGCCTGAAACATTGAACGAAAACCGCCCCGGCTTGTAGCCCCGTTCGCGCGATTCCGGCAGCATCGCGTACAGGTCGCGGATCTGCGCAAACACTCCGGTATAGGTTGCCGGATTCGACCGCGGCGTGCGCCCTATCGGAGACTGATCAATGCGAATCACTTTGTCCACATTCTCCGCGCCCGAAATCGCTTTGTGCTCCCCCGCTTGCTCCCGCGAGCGATAAAGCGTCTTCGCCAAGGACCGATACAGAATGTCGTTCACCAGCGTGGATTTCCCCGACCCTGACACTCCGGTCACAACCGTGATCAGCCCTAACGGAAAACTTGCGTCCACATTTTTCAGATTATTTTCCCGCGCCCCGAGCACGGTGATCGCAGCCCCATTCACCGGCCGCCGCTCCGCGCGCATCTCAATTCGTGTCTGCCCCGAGATGTACGCGCCGGTAAGCGATCCCGGCACCTGCATGATTTCCTTCGGCGTGCCGCGCGCCACCACTTCGCCGCCGTGCCGCCCCGCTCCCGGACCGAGATCAATCACGTAATCCGCGCGCCGGATGGTCTCTTCGTCATGCTCCACCACCAGCACCGTGTTCCCCAGATCGCGCAATTCCTGTAGCGCATTCAACAGCCGCCCATTGTCGCGATGGTGCAATCCAATCGACGGCTCGTCCAACACATACAGCACGCCGCGCAACTTCGATCCAATCTGCGTCGCCAGCCGAATCCGCTGTCCTTCGCCGCCCGACAAAGTCGCCGCCGACCGGTCAAGCGAAATGTAGCCCAGCCCCACCGCATGCAAAAACTGCAGCCGCTCGACAATTTCATGCATGATGCGCCCAGCAATCTGCAGGTCCCGCCCGGTCAGCTTGATGGTCTTCGCCTTGTCCAGCGACCGCGAAACCGGCATCGCCGTGAAGTCCGCGATGGATATGCCTTCCACCTGCACCGCCAGGCTCTCTGCACGCAGCCGCTTCCCCTCGCATGCCGGGCACTTCGTCGCCGACATGTGCTCCATCAGCCAGTCGCGATAAACTTCCGACGACGACTCATCCATCGCATTCTTCAAATATCCGAACACACCCAGAAAGCCCGTCTTGCCCCGCTTTTCCGGTTCTCCGTAAAGCAACAGGTTTTGGATCTTCTCCGGCACCTTCTCGAATGGCGTGCTCAGATCAATCCCATAAGCCGCGCCCACAATCTTCACCTGATTGATCAAATTCGCGGACGCCGACCCCGGCCCCAGTCCACCATCGAGCAGCGGCTTCGACCAGTCGTTGATCACCTTCGCGGGATCGAAATCATACTTGCTGCCCAGACCGTGGCACTCCGGACACGCGCCGTAAGAGCTGTTAAACGAAAATGACCGTGGCTCCAGTTTTGGCACGTCAATACCGCAATCCGGACACGCCAGCCGCTCCGAATACAGCTGCTCTTCGCCACCCACGATCGCGACCTGCACCAGCCCGCCCGCCAACTTCATCGCCAGGCCCACCGACATCTCCAAGCGATGCTCAATCCCCGGCTTCACCAGCAACCGGTCCACGACAACGTCAATGGTGTGATTTTTGCGCTTGTCCAGCACGATTTCGTCTTCCAGGTTGATCAGCTCGCCGTCGATGCGCGCCCGCGTGAAGCCGTGCTGCGCCAGCTTCTCCATTTCTTTCTTGAATTCGCCTTTACGCCCGCGCACAATCGGCGCCAGCACCATCACCCGGTCTTCCGGAGTCAGCGCCATCACCCGCTGCACAATCTGCGCCGCCGTCTGCCGCGAAATCGCGTGCCCGCACTTCGGACAGTGCGGCACCCCAATCGACGCGAACAGTAACCGCAGGTAGTCGTAAATCTCCGTGATTGTTCCCACTGTCGAACGCGGACTGCGGCTGGTGGTCTTCTGCTCAATCGAAATCGAAGGACTCAGCCCATCAATCGAATCCACATCCGGACGCTCCATCTGGTCGAGAAACTGCCGCGCGTAGGCGGATAGCGTTTCCACATAACGCCGCTGCCCTTCGGCGTAAATCGTGTCAAAAGCCAGCGACGATTTGCCCGATCCGCTCAGCCCGGTGATCACCGTGAATGTATTGCGCGGAATTTCCACACTGATATTTTTCAGATTGTGCTGGCGGGCGCCCCGAACGGAAATTTGTGTGATGGCCATGTTCGAGTGAAAGAATGTACCTTCGTAATATGGACGGGCCCCCAGATATGTTGGAGAGTGGGATTGCGCAGCTCTACTCACGTATCTTATTTGTTAACAGCAGCAAGCGTCAACGCGGGTAGAGTTGGGGAGCGCACCGCGATGAACCACTTTTTTCGGTAAAAAAGTGGATAAACACGCTGGATTCAATTCGTTAGCGATTGCTGCCGACATCGAAGGGCATTAGATCGACCGGCATTAGATCGACGGGAAAGTGGGCCGAACTTGGGAAGCTTGTTGGTCGCATTCGTAGTCTCTTTTACCGTCGCCGGATCTCTTGCCCTGGGTATCGCCCTCGCCTACACCGCTTTCCTCGCCCTGCTGCACGCCTTCGCCGAGAACTCACGCAAGCCCCAGCCAACGCTGGTTCTGGTCCCCACCCAAAATCAAGTTAGCGGCGACTGATTTTCAGCATTCAGCCCTCAGCCAGCCCGCATTCCCCATAAAAAAGTGATGTCATTCCGAACCGCCGAAGGCGGAGAGGAACCTGCTTTTCGCCCGGTGAAGTAAAACTGGAGGGCGATCGACACTTCAGCCGCGACTGCGGCGGCATTTACTGCTGCGGCGGATCTTGTTGCTGCGGTTGCTGCTGCTGCTGTTGTTGCTGTTGCAGCTCTCGCAACAATTGTTCCGGGGTTTTGACCGCCGACCCGTTGGCGTCGGGCTGCTGCGCCTCCGGTTGCGGCTCTTCCTGCTGTTCCGGGGCCTCGTTCATTTCGGCGTTATCGGCCTGATCGTCAGTCACGATATCAGGCACCGCCTGGAGATTCTGATTGCCCCGCGGCGCAAAGCCAACCGGTGCCTGGGGCGCCATCGCGGGGCCGTTGACCCTGGCCATCAGGACTACTTTTTTCAACGCTCCAGGGTCGGCAGGCGACCCCAGCAGCACATAATCGTAGTGCGATCCGTTCAGCAATTGCGCCATCACGTCCCGTGGAGATCCCGGCCCGAACCGTCCGACTACCCGCTCACCGGACGCTGCCGGCATATCCACCGCCGCCCCGGTCTTTTGCTTCACCGCCGTCAGGACATCAACCATGGTTGAGTTCCTGGCCACAATCGTCAATTGTCCAGCTTGAAAGGTGACCTCGGGCGGGTAAGATGGCCCCTGTTCCGGGGTAAGTGGTGGTGGCGGGGCTGGGGTAGGCTCTGGTTCCGGCGCTGGCTGTACTGCCGCAGCTTTCTTTTTGTGCGATTTCTTAGGCGGCACAGTCTCCGCAGCCGCCATCGCCACGACCGCCAGCCCAACCAACATCAGTGCCAGAAACTTGCGGGCCATAGTCAGCTCGTATGCCTTATCTGATGCGATTTTAGCACTGGAAGGCTGGATGCGGACTACTGTTGCGGTGCGAAGTAGCCTTTACGCGCCCGTACCTGAAGATCCTTCTTCAGCGACGTGATTTCGATCGAGCGGTAGCGCCCGTCGGCATCGAAATCCGCAGGGTTGTAAGAAACCACATACTGGCTGCGCAGTTCGTCTTCAATAGCTGAGAACGAGCTCTTGATGTCCTTCATCTTGTAGGGAAAAAACGCGCGCCCGCCGGTGAAATCAGAAAGCTGCTGCAAGTTCTTGTCGCCGCGCAGGACTAGCCCGCTGTCGTCGGTCGAAATGGTGTAAATGATGACTTGCGCACGCTCCGCCATCTCGATCGCCTGGCCTGCTGTGTGCTCGCTCTGGTTGTCCTCACCGTCACTGACGATAACTAAAGCCCGGCGTACCGGCCGGTCCGAGCCGTCTCGCAGCAGTTTGTCTTTGCACGACGAGTAAACCGCGTCATAAAGAGCGGTGCCGCCGCCATCTTCGAGGCGCTGCACCCCGGTGGCCAGCAGGCTGACGTTATCAGTAAAGTCCTGCACTACATGGCTGCGCGAGTTGAACCCGGTCACAAACGCGCTGTCAAAGTGCGCACGAATGGTGTGTTGCAGAAATCCGATAGCCGCGTCCTGCTCAAACTGAAACCGCCCATGCACCGATCCGCTGGTGTCGATCAGCAGCCCCAGTTGCAATGGCAGGTCAGTTTGCTGCGCGAAATTCACAATCGTCTGCGGAGGCTTGTGGTCGTCGAGAATACTGAAGTCGGCCTGGCTCAGGTCGCGCACGAATTTCCCGTGCTTGTCCATGGCAATGAACAGCACATTGACTTCATTTACGCGCTTCTTAATAGTGATGACAGAAGTGGGCTGGGTGGAGTCAATCCCTGGCGAAGTGACCGCAAGTCCACTGCTTGCAGCAACGTACGAAGTCTGGGCCGGGGCAGGCACCGCCAACGCCACCATGGTCACTGCGAGAGAAAAAAACAGCCCTGTGTACTTCATACTCAAACCATCCCAAAATTGCGCAAATAGCCACGTTTTAAGGCTACCCCAAGCTATTAGATGCACGTGGCTTGCCGAACCCTTGTTGCCATCCCAACCCAACCAATGGCCTGACTTTAGGCCAGCAGCGCGGCTTCGCCAAGTTACAAAAGGAGCACGGCAGGGTCACCGGAAGCAGCTCTTGGCTCTCAGCTGTTGGCTCTTGGCTTGTTGTCGAACCTGAGGATGCCCCTGATAGGCAAACCCGAGAGGGTGCCCAGTTACTCGCACTCTTGTGCGAGAAGTGGGGCTTTTGTTCGCGGCGGGAAAAATCTACTTTAGCGTGGCGCCGTCCACCGACCGAACCGTGTAGCCCAGTCCTACCTGACAAGTGGAATACGCCGTCGCTGCACTTTCATCGTCGCGGAAACGCTCCGTGCGTTTCACTTTGTAGCTGCGCATCGTGAAACACACACCCGCTAAGGGGTTCAGATTAACGCGTCGATCAACGTGCTTGGTGCGGTCGAGCTGCGCGATCACAGACTCGTAGGACGGCGCGGCCAGAGAAACAGCGCCCGAATCAGTCTGCGCAATCGAAAGTCGGGGCTGGTCCGACGCAGCAGCAGAAGTTGCTTTGTCCGCAGCCATCGCCGCGCTCACAAAAACCACCGAGAGAAGGAGGAAGCCGAGAAGCTTCACCGAATTCATAAGAATACCTCCTCGTTTCCGCAGATTATAACTCCGAATCCCTACTCTCGGACCGCTGACCTCCGTCTGACCTGATAACATTTTCCATTACCCTTCATTCTTGGCGATTACCTGGAGCATTCATGTCCAATCCTTCTGCTCCGACTGCGCGCACGCGCATCGTGCGTGAGCCGCAGCGGGCGGTCTACGATCGCAGTGCGGTTGATCAAATTCTCGACGAAGGTTTCATCTGCCACTTGGGCTTCGCCGTCGAAGGCCAGCCCTACGTCGTCCCGACCAGCTACGCACGCAAGAACGACCTGCTCTACGTGCATGGATCCGCGGCCAGTCGCATGTTGCGCAATGCCGCTAGCGGAATTCCCGTCTGCCTGACTGTGACTCTGCTCGACGGACTGGTATTGGCGCGCTCGATTTTCAATCACTCCATGAACTACCGTTCCGTCGTGGTTCTGGGGACGGCTGCTCTGATAGAAGACCGCGCGGAAAAGCTGGCGGCACTGCAGGCGCTATCGGAGCACATCTTGCCCGGCCGCTGGAAAGATGCGCGTCCGCCCAACGAGCAGGAACTGAAAGCTACATCCGTCCTTCAGTTGCCCATCGAAGAATTCTCTGCCAAGGTGCGTCAAGGCCCGGTGATTGACGACGAAGAGGATTACGCCTTCCCCACCTGGGCTGGAGTCATTCCCTTGAGCATGGTTTCGTACCTGCCGATGGATGATTCGCGCCTGCTCGAAGGAATCACCGCGCCCGAATACGCGAAGCAATATTCCAGAAGAAAATAAAGGAGGACCGGGGTTTGAATTACTGAACTGGCGCCTGTTTTTCCAGCTCGTCAATCGCCGACAGCATTTCCGCACTGTGCCGCGTCGGATTCACGCTGGAAAACGCCCGCGCAATCTTCCCCTGCGAATCAATCAGGAAAGTATTGCGCGCGGAAATCTGCGCCACTCCAAAATTCATCAGCGAGCCATATTCCTTCGAGACCTGATGCTGTGTGTCGGCCAGCAGCTTGAAGTTCAAGCCCTCTTTGGCGCAGAAGTTCTTATGCGACTCCGCGCTGTCCAGGCTCACTCCCAGAATCACGGCGTTGCGCCGCGCATATTCCGCCTGATCGCGCTGAAAATTGTGGGCTTCAATGGTGCAGCCGGTGGTGAAATCTTTGGGATAAAAATAGAGGACGACCCATTTGCCGCGATAGTCCTTCAGGCTGACCTGGGTCCCGTCCTCAGAGCTGAGAGAAAAATCCGGAGCCACCGATCCCGATGCCGGCAGCGATTTCGCGGACATAAATCGCGACGCCACAAGCACAACCGCCAGTGCCACCACAACCACAACGACAAGCAGAATCGTCCACATGCGCACAATGCCTCCTTGAGGACAAGGCAGGCTAATTCATTGTCCCCGCCTTGTCCAGGAAGCTAGGCCAATGGGTCCTACGCCGATTTCGCCAAGGCCGCCATTCGTCTCTGCATCTCTTCCGAAGTGACGTCTTCTTTGTGAGTTGCAACCGTCCAAACGTGCCCGAACGGATCCGTCAGGTTTCCCGAGCGGTCGCCGTAGAACTGGTCCTCCACCGCGCGCGTGGATTTTGCGCCCAACGAAACCGCCTGGTTGAAAACTTTGTCCACATCGTCAACGTAAACCATCAGGCTGACCGGCGTTCCGCCAATCGCCAGCGGATTGCGAGACGAGCCGCCTGGCGGTTCATCCGCTAACATAACAACGGAATCGCCTATCTTGATTTCCGCATGCATGATGGTGTTATTCGGTCCGGGAAAGCGCATGACTTCGCTCGCGCCGAACGCATTCTTGTAAAAATCAATGGCCTTCGCCGCGCCTTTGATAATCAGGTAAGGGGTGACTGAGTGATAGCCTTCGGGGATAGGATTTACTGCCATAGCTGGCCTCCTTGAGTACTTCTTGCCCAGCAGGTTACCAGATTCCGGATGAGCTGTGCATACCAGATTCTCCCGACATACCAGATTCTCCCGAGAAGAACCCGATTCCAGCCCCTGTGCTATCATCCCCGCCATGCAGCCCCGCCTCCGCTGCGCGCTGTTCCTTTTTCTGCTGCTGGCCGCAGCCTGCGCCTTAGCAGGCGACGATGACGACGACAAGCCCGCGCCTCACTTCCGCGCCAAAACCATGTCCGGCGAGAGCTTCAACAATGAGTCCGTAAAAGGCAAAGTCGTCCTGCTCGAATTCTGGACCACCTGGTGTAAGTATTGTCATCAGGAAGAGGCCCTGGTCGAGAGCATCAACCAGGAATTTTCTGATAAGGGCCTGATCGTTCTGGCCATTGACGTCGCCGAATCCAAAAAGACGGTCAAGAAATATCTCGAGCAGCATCCCCGCGCCTGCCGCATCGTGCTCACCGAAGACACCAATCTCGCAGCCATGTATCAGGCCAACGAGTATCCCATCTACGTAGTCATTGATCGCGACGGAAACATATCAGGCGAGCAGCGGGGAGCCGCCGGCGAAAAAAGTTTGCGCAGATTGCTGGCCAGCGCCGACATGGGATCCCCGGAAAAATCAGAAGAAAACAAATCCGACGACGATAAGTAACCGTGCAGGATGAGCGACTCATGTGGAGCCTGCCCTGAGCGGAGTCGAAGGGTCGGACATTCTTGTCCGACGCTTTTGACTTCAGCTTTTGATTTTTGGGACCTATCTCCCGACCGACAGCAGCTCGCAGGTTCTCCGAATCAAGTCTCGCTGAATTTCGTCGCGGGCCAGAAACTCAAATCCATGCCTCAATCCATCGCGATACCTCACCAGCCCCCGCAATTTCAACGGGTTCGAATTACCCGGCAACGTCAGTTCCAGCGTAGCCACTTCCCCCGGCTGCAGTTCACCAGTGAGAGTCACGCCAATCCCATCCTGCCCGAATTCAATGGAGCGCCCCCAAAGCTCGATCGGCGCGTCCGCTCGAAAGACTTTGGCCGAGACCCGAACATCCAGCGGATAGCGCGGAAAACGGCGCAGTCCGGATGGGTCATGAAGAACGCTACTCATCGGCCGTGATTCGGCTGCACTTCCCGCTGCGGCTTTTTTTCGGCGTTGCTTGGACGGATCCGGCGGACGGATAGACATGGCTTGCGATTCTCAGAATCTAGAGTCTCATCGTCGCAACCTGAAGCTCAAGCCTTCGCACCAGCGGAGTAACATATAAAAGCAGTGGTTAGTGGTTAGTGGTTAGTGACTAGTAACTAGTGATCGGAACCCTGTCCCACGGAAAATTAGCCACTAATCACTAGCCACTGCTCTTTGAATCGTTCCCGGTAAAATCGTCATCTCTACTACTTTGGAGGAAGACTAATGGCCCACGAACTACCAGCCCTGCCCTACGACTACTCTGCTCTCGAGCCCGTAATCGATGCCGCGACCATGAAGCTGCATCACGACTTTCACCACGCCGCTTATGTGAAGAATCTGAACGCGGCCCTGGAAAAATATCCCAACCTGCAATCGAAAAGCGCGGAAGACTTGATCCGCGACCTCGCTTCG
>Ga0066789_10000038_pt1 | contig 34648 bp, 30 predicted proteins | sample OrgsoiDNA2013049_FD_70960 | JGI IMG/M metagenome (GOLD analysis project Ga0066789, IMG submission 70960) | Permafrost soil microbial communities from the Arctic, to analyse light accelerated degradation of dissolved organic matter (DOM) -... | ecosystem: Environmental > Terrestrial > Soil >...
GTTGCGACCGTGGATCACCTACGCTGCAGGCCCGTTTGAGACGGCTGGTGCGTCAGGTGAGATTGTACTCGACGAGCGCAGTTCGCTCGCGGTGAAGACCTTGTCGAGGTCCAGAATCATGATGAATTGGTCCTCTCGCTTGCCCATACCGCGAATCACAGCGGAGTCGACGCGGCTTCCCATGTGGGGGGGCGGGGCGACGTTGCTCGCGTCCAAATCGATGACTTCTTGAACGGAGTCGACGAGCGCGCCCAGCACGGTGCGCTCGCCATCGACCGCAACCTCCGAGATCACCACGCAGGTGTCGACGGTCTTCTCGGTCATCGTCAGTCCCAGCTTGAGCCTCATGTCGACCACGGGGACGACATTACCGCGCAGGTTGATGACCCCTCTCATGAAATCTGGCATCCGCGGTACCTTGGTCATGGTCGTGAATTCGAGGACCTCTCGCACCTTGCCGATGTCCACGGCAAATAGTTCTTGGTCGAGCTTAAAAGTCAGATACTGCGAGGTCGAGTTTGAGCTTTGATTTTCCATGGTTATGTCTCCGAGGTGGAGAATTCCTCGAAGCTCGCGTCGTCGACGTCCGTCCCCAAATTGAGCGTCACGCCCTTGCCGTTGCCGCCCTTGCGCGGCGGTTGAGGTTTATTGGCGGGCGCAACATGGTCCGTCACCAGGGCCGTGGGTCGGGGCTTCTTCTTATGAAGCGAAGTCGATGTGGGAATGCCAGAAGAGCCGCTGACCCTGAAGAATGCGATGGCAGCTTGGAGTTGCGCGGCTTGGCTTGCTAGCTCCTCGGACGTCGCACTCGTCTCCTCGGAGCCCGAGGCATTCTGTTGAATCACCTGGTCGAGTTGCTGGATGGCTTTGTTGATCTGGGCGGCACCGCTGTCCTGCTCGCGGCTTGCAGCCGTGATCTCTTGAACTAATTCCGAGGTCTTCTGCACATCGGGAAGAATTTTGGACAGAAGCTCACCGGCCTTTTCGGCGACCTTCACACTGGACCCGGACAATTCAGTGATTTCTCCGGCGGCCTTCTGACTGCGCTCGGCAAGCTTGCGCACCTCCGATGCCACCACCGCGAACCCTCGGCCGTGCTCGCCAGCGCGTGCGGCCTCAATCGCCGCATTCAGGGCCAAAAGGTTGGTCTGGCGGGCAATCTCTTCGATGATTGAGATCTTGCTAGCAATCTGCTTCATTGCATCGACGGTCCGCGCGACTGCATCGCCGCCCTCTTTGGCGTCTGCCGCGGCTTTCAGCGCGATCTTCTCGGTCTGCATGGCGTTGTCGGCGTTCTGCTTGATGTTCGAGCTCATCTCTTCCATCGAAGACGAGATTTCTTCGATCGAGGATGCCTGTTCAGTGGATCCCTGGCTGAGTTGTTGGGACGACTCGCTAAGCTGAGCCGAGCCGGCGGCGACGTTGTCAGCAGAGCCCTTCACTTCGACAACCACATCGGAGAGCTTCTTCACCATCACGGCCAGCGCCTTCATCAGCGAGTCGTCTTCCGAGCGTGGTTTCACATCGACGGAGAGATTGCCGCCAGCAATCTCCTCGGCCATTCGCGTGACCTCTTGCAGGCTCTTAATCGTCGTGTCCATGGTGCGAAGCAGTTGTCCGGCTTCGTCTTGACTCGGATTTTCGATCTTTATCGAGAGATCGCCTTGAGCAAGGCGCGCAGCCACATCGACGCCTGTCCTGAGTGCCCGCCCGATCATCTTGGCTATGACCAAGGCAAGTACAATTCCAAGGACCGCGCTGAAGAGCATGACCACGATAATGAGGACGCGCGCACTCCTGTAGATGTCTCCGGCACGCTGAGTGGATTCCGCAGATCCCTTCGCGCTAAGCTCGATCTCTTGCTCAAGGGCCTCCATGGTCGTGTCGAATGGCTTCTTTGCCTCCACGTTAATGACCATCGCCTCCTGCTTCTTCATGGCCTGGCTCAAACTGATGACCTGGTGATGAAGCTCCAAGTACGACACCCAGGTTGAGCGGACCTTGTCTAAGATGCGGCGTTCCTCATCGCTGGTGATGAGCTTTTCGTACTTGGTCTGCGCCTCCCCGAGCTGGGTGGCGGCCTGTTCCATCAGCCGCTCATAGCGAGCCATCCCTTCCTTGTCATTCGCTAGCATGTGGGCAAGAGCGGCTCGACGCGTCAGATTGAAGGACATCGAGATCTTCCCCAGCGCTTGCACGCTAGGCAGCCAGTTCCCTGAAATCTCGTTGCTCACATCGTTGACCTTCGAGAGCTGGATGACAGAGAAGGTCCCGAGGAGTGCCGTCATGGCCACCACCGAGAGCACCACGATCATCAACTTCATTCCGATCTTCAAGTTCCTGAAGAATTCCATCGCGCCTGTCCTTCCGAATTGAGCCTGATAGGTTGGTAGGCTTAATCGCGAGAGCCATCGGCAGCGGCTCGTGAAACTGTAGGTCGATGAAAAGGGCAAGATCATCTCAAGTTTTCCTTGGATTTGCCGACACAAACCCCGTGGAGAAATTGCCAGAACCGTCAAAGGGAACTAGTTGGCCGGCGGTTTCGCCTCGCAAGGCACGCAAGCAAGTTTCGCTCGGGTTGGGTTGCGTGGTCGTGGCCGAGACTCCATCCATCGTGAGGACGGTCCTTGGCTCTTGTGTTGCGGTGATTCTCCATGTCCCGCGCTTGCGGATCTCGGCTCTGTGCCATGCCCAGATGCCAGAGAGGAACGGCGAAGGGCACTGCTTCGATTCTTGCCCGAAGCCTTGCCGTCCAGAGCTGCAAGGCACCAATGAATTGAGATATGTAACCTGCTGCATGCGCTATATGTTGCGTGAACTCCTTAGACTGCAGGTTGCGAAGAAGGAAATCATTTCGACGGTCGTCGGTGGAGCCAACGTGCTCAGGAACATCGACCCACAATGGTCGGTCGCGGGTCGCAACGTGACCATGGCAATCGCGATGCTTGAGAAGGAGAAGATTCGCGTCGCCTATTCCGACGTGGGAGGGACGAAGGGGCGAGTCATAGAGCACTTTTCGGACTTGAATCGAACAAAGGTTCGGTATCACGGCGCGGAGCCATAGGTACTTTGCGGCGGCAAGCGATCGCGTTGGCGGAGTCGGGCTTTGCCCGATGGAGCCGGCGGCAGCACGGGCAACGGACCGACCACCAAAGAGCTTCTTCGGGACCGTCGTGACTTCTTCCGTCGTCAGATTGGCTACTTGGTGGTGTCAAGTAGGCTGGACGCTCGGATGGCTTCCTTGATCCGCTCGAAGCAGTTTCGCACTTTTGCAAAGCAAGCCGTCGCAGTCTGAAGATCGCCGGACCTCCCCACCAACTCCAGCTCGAAAGCCGCGTTCATCAGGCCATCTCCACTGACGGCAGCCGCGGCACCTCTGATGGTGTGAGCCTGGCGCTCCACACCGTGCGCGTTCCTTGCGTCCAGAAAGGTTTTCAGTGCCTCGATTTGCGTTGGGATATCTTCCAGGAAGGTATGAACGATAGCGCGCGCGATCTCGCGGTCATTCATCAACCGCTCGAGCAGCCTCGATTCGCTGAAATCGGCGTCTTCGGCGTGGGCGCGAAAGTCGACGGCCGGCGGGGGAGACCGGCCGGCGGCCGTGGACGATTCGCTCGTCTTGCTCGGGGGGCGAGATGGGCAAGCCACTTCTCGATCAACGCCGAGAGAGCAGAGGGCGTGACCGGCTTCGAGAGGTAGTCGTCCATACCGGCCGCAATGCATTTTTACGGTCGCCCTGCATGGCGTGCGCAGTCATGGCGACGATTGGAATGTTGGGATTCAGGGTTTCCTTGCCCGCCAACCGGATGGCCCGAGTCGCTTGCATGCCGTCCATCTCGGGCATCTGCACGTCCATCAGCACTAGGTCGTAAGGAATGTTCTGCAGGGCAGCCAGCGCTTGTCGCCCGTCGGCCACGACGTCGGCGTGCAGCCCAAGTTTGCGCAGGATTCCCAGGGCCACCTGTTGATTGGTGATGTTGTCCTCGGCCAGGAGAATGCGGAAGTTGGTTCGGTTCGGCCGGTGTGGGTCGAGTTTCGCGGCAAGTGGTCGCTGTTGCTCGATGCTGGTTTGTTCGCGGATATCGAGAAGGACGCCAGCGACTGCCTCGCCCGGCGGTTGCTTCTCGAAACGAGACGTGAACCAGAACTCGGAGCCCCGTCCAGCTTCGCTATTCACGCCGATGGCGCCGCCCATCATCTCAGTGAGTTGCTTGGAAATGGCCAGTCCCAGTCCAGTGCCTCCGAACCTGCGCGTGGTGGACGCATCCACTTGGGTGAACTCGTTGAACAGCAGACCCAGCTTGTCCGCCGGAATGCCGATGCCCGTGTCGCGCACAGAGAAGCGTAAGACAACATCCCGCGCGGTCTCCTGGGCCAAAGTCACTTGTACCGACACTTCGCCCTTGCTGGTGAATTTTATCGCGTTGCGTCCCACCACACCTCAGGGCGCTGGTGGTAGAAGACGATTTTACCTCGCGCCTCCTGCTGCAGAAATTTCTGTCGCCACTCGGTGAGTCCCACGTCTCAGTGGATGGGGAAGAGGCCCTGGCCGCGGTGAAGACCGATCTTGCGTCGAGCAACCCGTACCACCTCATTTGCCTCGACATCATGATGCCCAAACTGGATGGTCAGGACGCCCTGCGCGGCCTGCGCCAACTTGAAGAAGCCCATGGAATTTCCCTGGGCAACGGGGCCAAGGTCATCATGATGACGTGTCTCAAGGACAGTGAGAACGTCATGACGGCATTTCGCGAGCAGTGTGACGCCTATATCGTGAAACCCGTAGCGCGGGCCAAGTTGCTCGATCAGTTGCATCGGCTTGGATTGCTCTCGGCCTGACTGATGAACTGTCTAGAAGTTGGACCGTTCAACAACCCAATCGAGGGGATCGGCGAGGCGGTACGTCAGTGAACCGAGGTGAGCTGCTCTTTGCTGAAGGACAGAAGTTTTAGATCCTTGAGGACAGCGACAAGCTTGTCGCGTTGGATCGGCTTGACCAAATAAGCGTCGCACAGCTCGCGATAGGCGTTGGCCACCGTTTCCAACTCACGCAGCGCCGTCGTCATGACAATCTTGGCGCATTGGCTTGGCAGCAAGCCCTGGGCTTCTTCATCGGTGCGGATGACTTTGAGAGCTGCATGGCCGTCCATCTCCGGCATCATGATGTCGAGACACACGAGCACGAAGGGATCGCCTTCCGCCCTCGCTCGTCGGCATGCTTCGACAGCTTCCTTGCCGTTGATTGCGACGTCGCAGGCTCCATAGGATTCGAGAAGCTTGCGAAGCAGAAGTCGACTACTCCTCCGGGCCTACGCGAGAGTCAACGGTTGCTGAAGGGAGACATCGGCTAAGACGGGAGAAAGTGAAGCCCGATCCTACTTTTCACCCAGCGAGTGAGGGACGCCCTACAGCATACTTTCATGCACGACGGCGGTGAGCTCGTCGTCGGTGAGCACGATGGGATTGCCCCGCATGCTGCTTGCGACTTTGGCTTTTGCCACCAGCAGGGGGATGTCTTGCTCGCGAACGCCCATCGAGGCAAGCCCCGGCGTGCCGAGCGCTGTCCGCAAATTCTGCGTCCAGGTTGCGGCGGCGTCGCCGAGCAATTGGTCGAGCTCGCGGTAGCGGTCGAGAATCGGACTTTGTGGGTCGCGTTTGCCAAGCGCGGTCACGTTGGCGCGCGCCACGGCTGGAAGCAACGCCGCGCACACGGCGCCATGGGGCGCTTTCCACATGCCTCCAAGCGGCGCCGCGAAACCGTGAACTGCGCCCAGGCCCGAGTTGGCCAGACACAAGCCACCGAAGAGGCTGGCGATGGCGAGATCCTCACGTCGCTCGGCGGTGAGCCCACGCTCGAATGCTGGTCGCAGCGAGCGAGCCAGACGAAGCATGCCTTCGCGGCCAAGGCCGAGGGTGAACGCGTTGGCGCGAATCGAGACGAATGATTCGAGCAGGTGCGAAAGAGCGTCGAGTCCAGTCACCGCCAAGACCGCATTCGGCATGTCGTCGAGCAAGTCAGGATCAACGAGCGCCAGCCTAGGCAGAAGGTGCGGACTGCGTAGGCTCGCCTTCACTTTGGCCTCGGCTGAGGCGAGCACCGAGTTCTTGGTGACTTCGGCGCCGGTGCCGGCCGTCGTAGGAATGGCGATGCAGGGCAGGCCCGGTCGGGGCAGCGGTTGGGCTTTGCCGATGACTTCCATGTAGTCGAGAAGCTCGCCGTCATTACTCGCCAGGCCGGCAAGCGCGGCGATCGCTTTGCCCGCATCAATGGCGCTGCCGCCGCCGAGTGCGACCACGGCGTCGCAGCCTTCACGAACGGCCACCGCGCGACCCTCTTCGACCATGTTCAAGGTGGGCTCGCTTGGAATCGTGAAGGGAATGAAGGATGCGCCGTCGCCCAGCGCTTCACGGTGGCGTGAGGATTTGCCCGTGACCAGCAAGACGCGTTTGGCACCAAGGGCCGTCAGTGCCGGAGCTGCTTGCACGATGACGCCAGCGCCTACGACAATGCGTGTGGGCGCTGCGAGCTCAAACATGGCGGGCGACGCTCCAGGTCTCGGGCGGCGTTACTGTCGCATACGATTTGCTCGTGCGCGGCTCGGCCATCATGGGCGCTACAGTGTCGCGCCAGGCGTGGTAGTGGGGCGCTTGCTTGTGTGCGGCTGCACCTTCCTGGCCGCGATAGACTTCGAACAGCACGAAGCGCGTCGGAGCCGACGCCTCCTGCATGACATCGAAGCGGACGACGCCTGGCTCGTGAATACTCGCAGCCGCATTCGTCAAACTGGCGGCGCGGAAAGCCTCAATCGATTCGGGCAGCACGTGAACGTCGACCGTCACAGCGAGGTAGGAATTCGTCATGGGGAAACCTTAGCGGCTGGCGCCCGCGAAGCCAATGGATCTACACGTCTTCAGTACCCAAGCCGGGGCGACAGGAGCTTTTCTGACTCGGCAATCGTGATGCCTTTCCGGCGGGCGTAGTCTTCGACTTGCTCGCGGCTGAGGCGGCCGACGTCGAAATAGCGGCTTTCCGGATGGGCGAGGTAGATGCCGCTGACGCTGGCGGCGGGCCACATGGCGAAGTTTTCGGTCAGCGTGATACCGACGGATGGCGCGTCCAGCAGCTCGAACAACTTGGTCTTCTCGCTGTGCTCGGGACAGGCGGGATAGCCGAAGGCGGGGCGGATGCCGCGGTACTTTTCGCTGATGAGATCGTCGTTGCTCAGCTTTTCGCTCGTGCCGTAGCCCCAGTCGCGGCGGGCGCGCGCGTGCAGCAATTCCGCGAACGCTTCCGCCAGACGGTCGGCCAGGGCCTTGACCATGATGGAGCTGTAGTCGTCGCGCGCCGCCGCGAGTTTCTTCGCCTCCTCGTCGGCACCGAGACCCGCGGTGACGGCGAAGGCGCCCACGTAGTCCGGCAAACCCGACGCGATCGGCGCCACGAAATCCGCTAGGCAGCGGTAGGGACCGTCGCCGCCTTGCTGACGCAACATCGGAAAACGCATCAGCTCGTGTGTGCGCTGTTCATCGACAAAAAGAACGATGTCGTTCCCATCGCTGGCGGCCGGCCAGAAACCGTAGACCGCCGATGCGCGCACGAGCTTGCCTTGCACGATCTCGTCGAGCTTCTTCTTGCCGTCGGCGTACAGCTCGCGGGCCGAGGCGCCGTACTTGGGATGGTCGAAAATCGCGGGGAAGCGTCCACGCAACTCCCAGGCGGTGAAGAAGAAGGTCCAGTCGATGAACGGCACGATCTCGGCGAGCGGCTGATCCGCAATGACCTTGCGGCCGATGAAGGTCGGCTTGGCGATGTCCGCGGCTCTCCAATCGATGACCTGCTTGCGCGCATTGGCGTCGGCAAATGGCACCAAGGGTCGCTTGCGCTTGCCGGCAAAAAGCTGGCGCGACTCTTCCTGGGCCACGCGGTTCTTCTCGTCGAGTGCCGCGTGCTGGTCTTTGTCGAGCAGGGCGCTGGTAACGGGACCGGCACGGGACGCATCAAGGACGTGGACCACGCTGCCTCGGTATTTGGGCGCGATTTTCACCGCGGTGTGCTCGCGGCTGGTGGTGGCGCCGCCGATGAGCAGCGGCAAGGTCAGCTCGCGCCGATCCATTTCTTCCGCCACGTGGGCCATTTCGTCGAGCGACGGCGTGATGAGGCCGGACAGCCCGATGATGTCGCACTTCTCGGCGATCGCCGTATCGATAATCCTCGCACAGGGCACCATGACGCCGAGGTCGACGACCTCGTAGTTGTTGCAGCCGAGCACGACAGACACGATGTTCTTGCCGATGTCGTGCACGTCGCCCTTCACGGTGGCGAGCAGGATCTTTCCGCGCGGCTTGCTGGTGGCGGTCTTTTCTGCCTCCATGAACGGAAGCAAATGCGCCACTGCTTCTTTCATGGCGCGCGCGCTTTTCACCACTTGGGGCAAGAACATCTTTCCCGCGCCGAAAAGATCGCCGACCACGCCCATGCCGGCCATCAGCGGTCCTTCGATGACCGCGATGGGCCTGCCAAGTTTTAGCCGTGCCTCTTCCACGTCGGCGACGATGAAGTCCGTCACACCGTGCACGAGAGCGTGCGCCAGCCGGTCCTCGACGGACTTTTCACGCCAGCTGAGATCCTCGGTGCGCTTCTTGGCTTCGCCTTTGACCTGACCGGCGACTTCGATCAAGCGCTCGGTGCCGTCGGGCCGGCGATTCCAGATGACGTCCTCCACGCGCTCGCGCAGGTCGGCGGGCACGTCGGCGTAGACGCCCAGCTGGCCGGCGTTCACGATGCCCATGTCGAGCCCGGCGCGAATGGCGTGGTACAGGAACACGGTGTGCATGGCCGCGCGCAGCGGATCGTTGCCGCGGAAGGAAAACGAAAGGTTCGAAATGCCGCCAGAAATGCGAGTCCCGGGACAGGCGGCCTTGATGCGAGGAATCGCTTCGATGAAGTCCTTGGCGTAGGTGTTGTGTTCCTCGATGCCTGTGGCGGTGGCCAGCACGTTGGGATCGAAGATGATGTCGCTTGGCTCGAAGCCGGCTTGCTCGACGAGCAAGCGGTAGGCACGCTGGCAGATTTGCACGCGCCGATCCACCGTGACCGCCTGGCCTTCTTCGTCGAAGGCCATGACGACCACCGCGGCGCCGTAGCGATGCACGGCACGCGCTTTGGTCAGGAAGTCGACTTCGCCTTCCTTGAGCGAGAGCGAATTCACGATGCCCTTGCCCTGCATGCACTTGAGGCCAGCTTCTAGGACCGTCCATTTCGAGCTGTCGACCATGACGGGCAGCCGCGCGATTTCCGGCTCGCTGGCGAGGAGGTTCAGGAACTGGGTCATGGACTTCTCGCCGTCGAGCAAGGCCTCGTCCATGTTCACGTCGAGCACGTTGGCGCCGCCGCGCACTTGATCGAGCGCAATGGCAAGACCCGCGCCAAAATCGCCGGCTTTGATGAGGTTCGCGAACTTGCGCGAGCCGGCGACGTTGGTGCGCTCGCCGATCATGATGAAGTTGGAATCGGGCCGAACCGTGAGCACATCAAGGCCGGCCAGACGCAAATTCTGATCCTTGCTGGTAGGCACCTGCCGTGGCCGCACGCCTTCCACCGCCTGGGCGATCGCTGCGATGTGGTCGGGCGTTGTGCCGCAGCAGCCGCCCACGATGTTGAGCAGCCCGGCTTCCGCCATCTCGCGGATGAAACGCGCCGTGAGATTCGGATCTTCGTCGTAGCCGCCCATGGTGTTGGGCAAGCCGGCGTTGGGATAGCAGCTCACGTAGCCGCTTACTAAGTTCGACAGCTCGACCATGTACGGTCGCACCTGCGTCGCCCCGCCACCGCAGTTGAGGCCGACCGACAGCGGATGGGCATGCGCGATGGACGTGTAGAATGCCTCCAGCGTTTGGCCCGACAAAATGCGACCGCTCTTGTCGGTAATCGTTCCCGACACCATCACCGGCAGGCGCATTCCCTTGCCGGCGAAGACGTCCTCGATGGCGCACAGGCACGACTTCAGCGACAGGGTATCGATGGCGGTTTCGGCGAGCAGCAAGTCGCAGCCGCCGTCGATGAGACCGCGCACCTGCTCGGCGTAGGCGGCGCGCATTTCGTCGAAGGTGACGGCGCGGAAGCCAGGATCGGTCACGCGCGGTGAAAGCGAGAGCGTCTTGTTGGTTGGCCCCATGGCGCCGGCCACCAGGCGAGGTCTATCCGGCGTGCGTGCGGTCCACGCATCGGCCGCCTTGCGTGCCACCTTCGCCGCCGCGACGTTCAGCTCGTAGACCACCGCTTCCAGCTGGTAGTCGGCCTGGGCGATGCGCGTTCCGCTGAAGCTGTTGGTCTCGATGATGTCGGCGCCTGCTTCCAGGTACGAGCTGTGAATGGCCTCGATCATTTCCGGGCGCGTGAGCACGAATACGTCGTTGTTGCCGCGCAGCTCGTGGGCGTGCTTGGCGAAACGCTCGCCGCGAAAGTCGGACTCGCCGAGCTTGTGGCGCTGGATCATGGTGCCCATCGCTCCGTCGATGATCAGAATGCGCTTGTCGAGCGCGGAGCGAAGGTAGGCGATGCGTTCGTCACGGGTCATGGTCGTTCCTTTGTCGATGCGAGAAGTGCAGACGTTCGGTTGGGTTTGCGGGCATAGGCACTGATGACGGCAAAATGCGGAGGTCGCTTTTCATGCGACGTGATCTCGCAGCACTCGACGCGCAGTCCAGCCCGCCGCGAGAGCATGTCGCGCAGATCGTCCGGACGAAAGCCGCGGTTGATGTGACCGTACGGGCCGGTGAGCTGCTCGTGGTCGTGCCGGGCGAGGGTGCTGACGGTCAGATCGCCGCCCGGTCGTAGGACCCGCGCGGCCTCGCACAGCGCGACGGCGGGGTCGCGAACATAGGTCAGGACGTTGAGAAGAAGCACGTGATCGAAGCGCCCGGCGGCCAGCGGCAAGGCGTGCAGATCGCCGAGAGTGAAGCCGACGTTGTCCTGCGCGGCAAGGCGCTGTCGAGCTGCGCGCAGAAGCTTGGGGCTGCGGTCGAGGCAGGTCACGCGATGGCAGTGGGCCGCCAAGAGCGCTGCCATGGTGCCGTCGCCTGCGCCCGCGTCGAGCACGTCGCCAAGCCGAATGAAGGGAAGAAGCCCAAGCAGGGTTGCTTCCCACGTTCGTCCCGGCGAGTAGTGCCGTTCCATCTGACCGGCGACGGTCTCGGGCCAACTGCCGGCTCGCTCGCGCGCGCGCAGAATATCCCGGCAGCGGGCGCGATCGGTGCGCAGAACCGGCTCGTCCTTGGTTGCGCCGACTACGTTCCACAACTGCCGTACTGCTTCAGGCATGGTCGCCTCGCTTAGCGTGTAGAACGTCGACGCCCCTTCGTGCCGATCGCGCACGATGCCCGCTTCGCGCAGCTTTCCCAAATGGGTCGACACCCGCGACTGCGGCAGCTGCGTAATCTGCGTGATCTCGGCGACGGAAAGTTCATTCCCTTCCAGCAGACTTGCCAGCCGCACCCGTGTCGAGTCGGCAAACAAGCGCAAGCTTTCGATGGTGTCGTCGAGTGTCATCTGAGTATCCGGATGTTCGGATGATAGCACAAAGCGGAGAATTGAGTCGCAAAGCCTCAAGGTGGCATTAACCTCTGTCGAACATGTGTCCTGTGACACCTAGGCCCCCGGGAAGCCAGCTCGGCTTTTCGGAGCGTTATGAGCTTAAGAGCCAGGCCGGCATCGGCGGGATGGGGACGGTCTACCAGGCCCTCGACCGAAAGACGGGAAATCTGATCGCGCTCAAGATCCTGCATTCGCGCAACACCGTCGAGCAGGCACGCTTCGACCAAGAGGCTCGGGTGTTGGCGGAGCTGTCGCACCCAGGAATCGTTCGCTATTTCGATCACGGCGTGACTCCCAATGGGTCGCCGTACATCGCCATGGAATGGCTCGACGGGGAGACGCTGGAAGACCGACTGGGACGGGGAAACCTCGGTCCGGTGGCCGCGGCACACGTGGCGCGCCTCGTGCTCGAAGCTCTTTCCGCCGCACACTCGTGCAACGTCGTCCATCGCGACATCAAGCCGGGAAACATTTTTCTCGTCGGCTGGAAGCTCTCCGAAATCCGCGTTCTCGACTTCGGTATCGCCCGGCGCGTGCTCGACACCAAGCGCCTCACGCGCAAGGGCTCGACGGTGGGGACGCCGCTTTACACCTCGCCCGAGCAGGCGCGCGGCCGCGCCGACGTCGACGGCCGCTCGGACATCTTTTCGCTCGGTTGCGTGCTGTTCGAGGTCCTTACCGGCGACCCCCCCTTTACCGGCGAGACGCCACTTGAAGTGATGACCAAGGTGTGCGCGGGCCGTGTTCCGGAGATAGCCAGTAAGCGCGCCGGACTTCCGCCTTCGCTGACGTCGCTGGTGCACACCATGCTCGCGCCGGATCCCGCAGCGCGGCCAAGCTCGGCGGCACAACTGGCGCAATCGTTTGCCGAGATTGTCCAGGAGCTTGGCGGGATGGAGGCAGAATTCGCGGCGATTGCGCCGCCCGTGCAAGCCAGGCGCGCCAGCATCGGAGAAAGCGAAGAGCATTTGGCATCGGCGCTGCTGATTTCGCTTGCGCGGTCTTCGCCAACCTCAAGTGAGCGGCGGTTTGGACCCAAGCCGTCGTCCAAAGTGACTGGCTCTGCCACGCCGGTGCGCCACGGCAGGGATAGCGACGATTTGTACTTGGCCGAGCTTCGCCGCGTCCTCGAGCTTTATGCCTGCGAGGTCGATCGGCTTATCGATCGCACGTTGCTCGTCACCGCGCCCATGGTCTCGACGGCCCACGAGCAGGTCGTTCAACTGGCGTCGGCCGCGATGGCGCTGCGAAAGCTCGAGCCCGACGCCAAGATCGCGTTTGCCACGGGTCGCGCCAGCTTCATCGGCAGACTGCCCGTCGGATCGCTGATGGATCGTCTGCCCACCATGCTCGAAGGGCAGGACCATGGCGCCATTCGCATCGACGAAACTACGTATCGACTGCTTGCCAATCGCTTCGTGACGCGTGGATGGGAGAATCTTCGCGAGCTGGTCGGCGAAGCGCCCATCCTCTCGACTTGGGACATGCCCACGCCCGATGCAGGCTCGTTCTTGGGTCGCGAGCGCGAGATGGCATCGCTGCAGGCAGTGGTGGATGAATGTCTTGACGAGAAGATCGCCCGTCCGGTGCTGCTGCTGGGACCGCCCGGTATCGGCAAGTCCCGCCTGCTGCGCGAATTCCTGGCGTCCTTGCCGGGGGCGCAGCCAGGCGTCGTGGTGACGGCCGGAACTCTTCTTCGCGTCGAACGCCGATTCCCAGCGCTTGTGCCCGTGCTGGCCGCGGCCGGGATCGACATTCAGTCGAAGTCGAGTCCGCAGGTCGAGCTGGAGCTGTCCGCCTGGATCGACGGCCAATGCACGTCCGCTGGCTTCTTTCTCGTTTTCGAAGATCTGCAGTGGGCAGACAGCCCGAGTCTCGATCTGCTCGACCGTGTCCTACACCGCCTGCACGATCGTCCTTTCATTGTCGTCGGCCTCGGTCGCGATGAGGTGGAAGATCGCTTTCCCGGTCTTTGGACAGCGCGATCCGTGCAGCGGCTGCCGTTGCGGCCGTTGGCGAGCAAGCGCGGTATCGCCATGCTTCGCGCCGTGCTGCCGACCATCTCTCGCGCCGATATGGATTTCGTGCTCGACCGCTGGGAAGGAAATCCGCGCTTTCTCGAAGAGATGGCCGTGGCAGCTCGCCCCGGCACCATGTCCGTTCCCGATGTGGTCTACGCGATCGCCGAGGGACGACTGGAAGGCGTCGAGCCCGACGTGCGCCGGGTACTGCGTGCGGCCAGCCTATTTGGCGAAAAGACCTTCACCGTCGATTCGCTCATCGAGCTTCTCGGCGAATCGTCCCGCAAGGGAATTGCCGAGTGGTTGGAAGTCCTGGTCATGCGCGGCTTCATCGAATTCGAGTTGAAAGCGGGCGAAGCCAACTATCGCTTTCGTGAGCGACTGATGCGCGATGCCGCCTACCAGATGTTGACCTCGGCAGATCGCCTGGTGGGGCGACGGCTGGCACGGACCTGGCTGCAACGCGCGGGACGGACGTTACCCGAATTCTTGGCCCACCTTGGCACCGAATCGCGGTTGACCGCCACTAGCAGTCGCTAGCCCGAGGCTAAGGTTCTTCGTACCAGCTTGGCCTGAACATAATGGCCATGCGCCGTCCCGCGTGCGCCACTTTGGGAATGCCATGCTGCCACGTGCGCTGACAGGTTCCTCCCATGACGAGAAGATCGCCCCAACCGAGCGAAAACGCTGTCGATTCGCCGCCGGATTTCCTTCGCAACAGAAAGCGGCGGGGCTCGCCAAGTGACACCGTCGCCACGATTGCCTCGGGCAGCTCGCGTGCCACTCGATCGCCGTGAAAGGCCACACTGTCGCGACCGTCGCGGTAGAGGGCCAGCGTCACGCTCGGCAGCTCGATGGCGTAGCGCTGGGCCAGCGCCTGGCGCATGTGCGCGAAAAGCGGGTGCTCGGATCTGTCGCGGGGAATCCTGGCGAGCAGCCGAGGCACGTCCACCATGCGCTCGTACATCTCGCGCCGCTCGCTTTGCCAGCGCGTGCTCTCGACGATATCGGTCATCAGCGTTTGGTGGCCGCGTACCCAGCCCGGCACGTAGTCGACCCAGGCGCCGTCGGCCAAAGGCATAGGACGAGCCGTCGAGAACGTGGCATCGATGCTCGGTTGCTCACGGCCCCACAGGCCGAGTTGTTGGATTGCGACTAACACAGCTTTGTTCGAAGGCTAGCAATCCTTTGTGGATGCAGCCGCTGATTAACAGGTGACGCGTGCGCGAGTGCGCAACCTTGCGCCGCTAGTAAATGCAGCCGGGCTGACTGGAAAGTCCAGCGTCGGGGTCAGGACAAACCCGGCACTGAAAGGTCACGCTCGTTCCCGCCGGCATGTAGGGGACAGAATAGTTGAGGATGTTCACCAGCTGACCGCTGACCGGGCACCTCGTGGTATCGACAATAACCTTCCAACACGGAGCGCCGGCGTCAGCAGTACGCCAGCTTTGTGACTGGCGTTTACCTGCCGGTCAACGGTGGCACGCAGATGACGTAGGGCTACTGTACCCAGTCACTCGTAGTCTTCGAGGCGAGCCAATTCTTGGCCACAGTGCCGAAGTCGGTAAGCGTGGTCAGATTGCTGTCGGAAAACATATTCGGCGTCCACCCGTTGTCTGTTATCCATGCGGTCCAACTGGCGCCGTTGCTGTTTACCAGCGTCTGGAAATCCGTTCCCCAAGTCGTCGAATCTGACAAGGAAGCCGTGCCCACGACGGAATCGCTGCTGCCGAGGATGTAGCCCCACTCGGTGATGAACACGGGAGCTTTGGTGACCGCCGTTGTGAGTTGGGTCTGGAAAGGTTTGTCGAGCTTGCCAGGAGCGCCGAAGTTCCCCGGATAAACGTGCGCGGTGTACATCAGGTTCTTCTTCGGGTCGCTGGGCGGATCGCTCGCGGCGTCGCCTGGACGTTGGCAGTAGCTGTTGGAGGGGACGATGATGATGTTGTTTGCGCCAGCCGCGCGAATCGTATCGACCAACGTCTGTACCTTGGGCTTGATGTCAGCCCAGGTCTTTGGGCCGTCGATCGGCTCGTTGAAGACTTCGAAAAGCACGTTGGCGTAGCCGGCAAATTTGGGCGCGACGTCAGCCCAGAAGGTATTCGCGTCCGACGCCGAGTTGTTCGAGCCCGATATGTCGTCGATTTGGTGGAAGTCGATGATGACGTACAGATTCTTGCCGGTGGCGTAGTCGACCGCCGGCTTGAGAATCTTGCTGACGTAGTCGGCGGCGTTGACGGGTGCTGGCGACTTCGGCGTGCAGCTGCCGGTGCCGGTGCCGCCGACGGGATAAGGCATATCGGAGCAGTAGGAACCGCCGGCGTTGTAGTCGATCTTGGGATACACCGGGAAGCGCACGACGTGACCTTGGACGCCGGCGGTGGCGATTTTGTCCATGCGTCCCGCAATGCCGCTCGCTCCGCCGAAATACGCATAGAGCGCGCCGATGTCGATAAGCGACGAGCCGCGCAGGATGATGGTCTTGCCGCTCGGATCTTGCAGCTTGGTGCCGCTCACCGTGAGCGCGGGCAGTCCGCTGCTGCCGGCGCTTCCACCATTTCCCGAGGTGCCGCCGCTGCCTGAACCGCCTGTACTGTTGCCGCCCGTGCCTTGGCTACCGCCGGCCGCGGAGGCGTCGCTGCCGACTCCACCGGCGCCGCTCGCTCCGCCACGGCTGTTGTCTCCGGCGTTGCTGCCGCCCGTGCCATTGCTGCCGCCGGTTGTCGCGAAGCCGCCACCCCCGCCGCCTCCATCGCCGTTCGTGCCGCCGGTGCCACTCTTGCCTCCTGCGCCCGAGCCGCCGGAAGCGCTCACCGTTCCACCGCTACCCGAGCTGCCACCGCCAGCGGATGAGCCCGGGCTGCCACCGCCGCCGCCTCCTCCGTGGCTCTGGCCGCACGCGCATACGAATGCCGCGCTTAGAACCAGTACTTGGAAAATGGCGTGGCCTTTGTTCATCCGGATCCTTTGCAGGGGTGGCGACTGCGATGGTCGCATATCGTTTGCGCCGTTCCTAGGGGGGCTTCAAGCCGGCGCACTTTCTGCCGATTACTTCGGGCGGGGCGGTCGTCCCCATTTCCATGACGGCAATCCACCGAGGCTTCCTAGCCGTAGCATCTTTCCTGCTGGTACAGGAGACGTCGGCGTTCGCCGAACCCTCCCACGTGGACTGGTCGCTTGGCAACATCAACGACATCACCGAGCTCGATCTCGGGGATCTCCTGAAGACTCCGGTGGTCGAATCCGCAGCGCGACGAAAGCAGTCGCTTGACGAAGCACCGGGCGCTTTGGAGGTCTTCGAGAGCGACGAAATCGTAACTGCCGGCTTGACGTCGTTGGCGGCGGTGTTGCGTCGGGTTCCAGGCCTATTCGTCACCGAGGTCAACGCCAACCGCTTCGATGTCGGCATGCGCGGCGTGCATGCGCTGGCCAACAATCGCGTCCTCGTCCTGGTGAATGGTCGACGTTTGGGCGGCCTCGACCGCGGTTCGCCGTCCTGGGAGCTCTTGCCCGTGCACGTGGGCGAAATCGAACGCATCGAGGTGCTCCGTGGCCCGGGAACGACAATCTATGGAGCGGACGCGATCAGCGGGGTGATCAACATCGTCACGAAAACCCCGCTCGACAACCTGGGCGTACACGCCAGCTTCGCTGCCGGCGAAACGTGGCTGCCCGATGTGGCTGGGGATCTGCAGGGTGACCGCATTCAAAACCTCAGCAACGGCTTCGCCACGTACGCCGTGGCCGACGAAAAACGGAAGCTAGGCGTAAGCATGACGGCCGGGTGGAATCGCGTGCCGGACTGGCTACCCGTCGATGGCACCTCCATCCAGCGGAACGGCGACTTCGGCTATCACCTGGCTGGCACCGCTGACTGGCGACCGAATTCGCGCACCAGCCTGTCGGTGGATGCTCGGGCCGTTCTCGGCGAAAGCTCGCGTACCCTCGAATCGCTCTACGACAAACGCCTCTATCAATACGGCAGCGAACAGTCTCTCACGCTTGCCTTCCGTCGGGATGAATTCCTCGTGCCCAACGTCTCGCTCACTGTGAACGGTGATGTGCGCCGCGCGGTCGAGTCGACGATGTTGGCGTCGCCAGCCAATTATCTCGAACCCGTCAGCGCGAGCAATCCAGCCGATTCCTTCGCGAAGACGAACCCGTGGAATTACCGCGGTCACCTTGTCGCGCAAGTCGACGCGGCTGTCTTGCACGGGCAGAGTACGTTTTCGCTGGCAGGCGAGTCGTCCTACCAGACGACGCAGAACTTCTACGCGTCCTCGTCGTCTCAGGTGTACTACGCCCTGGTCGCGCAGAATGAAACGCGCTTTGGCCATCGGCCAGAATTCTTGCTCAACCTCGGCATTCGCGCCGAACAAGCCAATCTTCTCGTCGAGGGTCGCGGTGAAAGCCAGTATGCCAATGTGAGCCCACGTCTTTCGCTGATTGCTCGCCTTAGCGATAACCATTCGCTTCGCGTGCTTGCCGGCTCCGCCTATCGCACGCCAGCGCTGTGGGAGGTTACGGATATGGAGGTGGGCAGCGGCGTGCCGTTCTTCATCAAGCGCAACACCCTCTCTCTCCGGCCCGAAGAAGTCCGTTCCGCGGAGATGGGCTATCGCGGGAGACCGACGCGCTGGTTGCGCGTCGACCTAACCGGCTATCTCCAGCAGCTCAAGAATCAGATTGGCATCGAGCGCGAGGAAGTTCCCTTCGTGTACGAGAACGGCGAAGCACGCACGGACGCCGGGGTCGAGTTGGGCCTCAAGATTCGGCCGACGGCGGCCGCGAGCGGGCGCCTGGCCTATGCCCTTACGCGGCCGTGGAACGCGTCCAGCGACCAGGTCCACGACTTTCCCACCCACCTCTTGCAGCTGGGCGGCGATTTTCATTTTGGGGATTTTCGTTTCAACCTCGACTTCAACTACGCCTCGGCCATCTCTTCGAGGCTGCTCATGCTTACGACGAGCGGACCGGTCGCCCTCAGCGGTACCAGCGCGCCCCAACTGCTGCTCAATGCACGACTCGCACGACAGCTGCTCCACGGCAGCGCCGAGCTTTTCGTTTGCGCCAGCAACCTGCTGGCACCCATGCGCTCGCGCGAGGCTTTGACTCAGTATCCCTACAGTGCCGCCGATCCCATCGGCTTGGTCGTGCTGACTGGGATTGCTCTTCACGATCCTGGTCCGGGAGGGCATGGCCTATGACTATCGGACCTCGGGTGTCGGCCGGATTGCTGGGTGCACTTCTTTGTGTCAGCTGTGGCACGAACATCTCCGACCCGACGGCCGGAGAACGAGTCTCCGGTACCCTGACGTACGCGGGAACGGCGCAACTGTCGATGACTCGTCCGGCCGCTCGCGTGTTGCTGTTTCTCGACTTTCCGCCCTCGGGCAATCCGATCGCCATGCTCAACATCGAGCAGCCTGACTTCGGCAAGCCAGTGCCTTACGAATTGGCGTGGGTGTCGCCCAACCAATACAAAGTCCTTGCCCAACTGATTGATTTGAGCTCGCCCGATACGGACGTCACGACACTGCCGGCGGGCGGCTATCCTGACTTCTGTACGCTGTCGCGTACCGATCAGGGCTTCGTGAAGATCAGTGCGGATGTCCCGGTGAAGAATGTCGACATCACACTCTATGATCTTGCCGGACAGACCGATCCTTGCAACGCGCCGACGACGGTCTGTCCTCTCGCGGGCAAGGCGACGGTGAGCGTGGTGGTGCGATCGAGTCGCGTGCCGACCCCAGCCGACAGCTTGGTATTTGCGCTCTTCTCCACGTTTCCGTCGACGACGCCGACTAGCACGCGCAAGATCCTCGGACAAGACCTGACGTTCCCTGCAACCATCATCGACAACAAGCTGGCTCCGGGAGCCTATGCCGCGCTTTACGCCTGCTTCGATGTTGGCTCGAACAGTGGCATGGGCCTTTGCACTTCGGAAGACGCCTACGTCCTCGGTGCGGCAAAGCCGATCACGCTGGTTGCCGACCACATTACGAACGTCACGGTGGATCTCGACAGCGGCACCTTGACTGTCGACGGTACCGACTTGCCAGGGGACCACGGCTGCAACTGAGGGTCGAGGTTCTTCACCTTACAAAGCGTAGGCGCCGATGTCGGGCGTGCCGGTTCGCGCCTTCGGGTGGAAGCACTGGGCAATACCACCGATGCTCTTGATGTAGTCGAAGTCGATGGAATAGAGCCACCAGCTTTGAACGCCAGTTCCCGTGGGTGCCTTTTTCGTAATGCACTTCGGATCGAAACCGATGTCCTCGCTTGGCGCCTCCGTAGTCGTGCCCTTGCCGATGGCACTAGTTGCCGTGGGCTTGAGGTGAAGATCCGGATTGCTGCCGGTCGCATCGGTCCAGGCATCGATGGCGTTCGTGTTGTTGGTTAGGTTGTTCCCCACCGCCGCGCCATTCGAACCGAAGATGGCTTGCGTGTCCCCGCCTTGGCCCGTCGCCACCACGAGGTTGTTGTACAGGACCGCGCCCTTCGTCGTGTCGGAGCTGGAGAAAAAGATCTCGTCTGGCGTCTTGGGCTGCGAGTAGGTGGGGTCGCTGCCCGCGTCTGGATCGAGGCCGTTGTTGTAGCAACTGTTGTTGATGATGTGCGTGCCGGTGGTGGTGGTCAGCCGGATGCACGAGCCTCCGTTGCGGAAGCCGAGGTTGTTCACGAAGGTGGTGCCGGTGCCGGTGTCGTCGACGATGAAGCCGCTGCCATCGGAGTGGTGCTGCATGTCTACATTCTCGAACGCGATGCTTTGCTCGACGATATTGTCTTGATAGGTGCCTTGGGCGCCGAAGATGTCGACGCCACTCGACCAGGATTGCGTCGTGCTCCAGCCGGTATGCGAGGCGATGCACTGTTTGATGTGCACGCCTTTGGCACTGCGGAACGCGATGCCGTTGGCCGAGTTCATGTCGGCGATGCAATTGATGAGCTCCAAGTTGCCGTTGGAGTTGGTCGTGCCGCCGCCCGTCCACTTGTTGCCGAAGCCGGAGCTGCCATTGATGGCAGCGATGCCGCGGATACTGATGTACGTCCCCGAAATGCCGATGGAGCTGCTGGCTCCCAGGTCAACGATGGGCAGCTCGCAAGGATAGGCAGACAAAACGGCCCAGCTGCTTGCCGTACCCGAGCCTGAAATGGCGAGATAGCCGGAACCGTTGTAGGTGCCGCCGCGCAAATAGACCGTCACACCGCCGGTGACCTTGCCGAGGGCCGTGCCGAGCGAGCAGGGCGCGGCAGCCGAGCAGGCGTTGCCGCTTCCGGTGGGCGAAGCATAGTAGGCCGTTCCATTTGGAATGGTTGGCACGCACGCTCCCGAGCTGCCGCCCGTGCCGGGAGCCCCTCCGCTTGCGGATGAGCCACCGGCTGCCGCAGTGCCGCCAGCACCGGCCGATCCGCCGAGGCCTGCGGTTCCACCGTTGGCTTTGCCTCCGCTGCCGCCCCCATTCGCGCCGACCGTTCCGCCGCTGTTGCTTTCGCTCGGCCCTTTGCCGCCTACGCCGCTTCCGCTGCCGGGCGCGCCCCCGGCCGACATTGCCCCCCCCACGTCCTGGCTTCCCCCTTGAAGACTGCCACCCGCACTAGTAGTGCTGCCCGATCCCGACGAGCAGCCGGCCGCCACCGTGAGCAGCGCGCAGAAGACGTTACGAAATATGGACGCGGCTCGCGCATGGAAACATGAGGTCATTGGTCAGCATCATAGATCGGACCGTACGTCACCAACAATCTACGAGCGGTCGCGCCGTCGGTCTGCGCAATCTATGCTTGCGTCTGTCACCGTGCACCCTATAACAAGACCGTTCGAATCCGATTTTGGGGACCAGCAGCTCAAATTCGTCGCGACAGGGGGACGGCTCGGCCACCTGTTTCAGCAGGCCTTAGGTCAAACGTCGACAGGGAGGATCATCGAATGCGTGGAAGCTCATTGCTTGTTTGCTTCGTTGGAAGCTTGGCTATTGTCTCAAATGCGGTTGCCGCCGAGGAAATGCCGCCGGTGCCCGATACGGGGGAAGCGGCCGCTGCTCCGCCCGTCGGTGAAAGGCCGCCTGCGCCGGTGAGCGAGCAGACGGCACCGATGCCGTTGCCGCCCCAGCCGCCGGTGATCGTGACTGTTACCCCGGCGACAGTCGCGGCGCCGCCCCCGTCATTTCGTGTGGAAGGCGCGAGTGGCAGCAGCATCCGCGTCGGCATCTTGCTACAGCCGCAGTTCCAGGCGGCCAGCAGCGCCGGCACCACCACTCGCGATGGCTATAGTCAGAACCTCTACATTCGGCGCACGCGCATCTTGCTCGGGGGAACCCTGCTAGGCGCCTTCGAGTACTTCATCGATACGGACTACCCGAACCTATTTCTGGCAAGCAATGTTGCCGGCACAGGCGGAGCGGCCGACACGGCCGTGAAAGCGACGCCGGGCATGAACATTCAAGATGCCTTTGGTACGTGGAAGGCCATGAAGGACTACTTGAAGTTCGACGTCGGCTATATGTTGCCATCGCTTGCTCACAATGCCTTGCAAGGCGCGACGACGCTCTATAGCTGGGACTACTTCAGTTACTCCTTCCAGCACAATGCCAATGGCGTATTTACGACCTCGGCCAGCTCGGTGGGCCGCGACGCGGGTGTGCAGGCGCGTGGCTTGCTGGTGGACGGTCACGTCGAGTACCGCGCCGGTTTGTTCCAGGGTCGGCGCGATGGACAGACCGCCAACGACGTGGCCGCACACAACTTCTTCCGCTTCGCCGCCCGGCTGCAGATCAACTTGCTGGATCCCGAGACGGGCTTTTTCTACCAAGGCTCGTACCTCGGATCGAAGAAGGTCGTTTCGCTGGGCGGAGCCATGGACATTCAAGACACCTACAAGTATTTTGCGGGCGACGTCTTCGTCGACTTGCCGCTGGAACAGGTTGGCGTTTTGACCGTGCAAGGCAACTACGCCCATTGGAACGGTGGCTCGTTCATTACGGAAATGCCGAAGGAAAGCGCAATTATGGCGGAAGCGGGTTTCTTGGTCTCGGCTATTCAGGTGAGCCCCATCGTCCGCTTCGAGCACTTGTTCATTAGCAGCGGAAATGCTGGCGACCAGACTCGCTACGTGGCTGGCCTTGCCTACTGGCCGTTCGGGCACAACAGCAACCTAAAGGCGTTCTACACGCGCTTTCACGAGGTTGGCGCCGCACGCGACACGAATCAGTTCAACGTGCAGTGGCAGCTCTTCGTCTACTGAGGCGGTCATGGAAGCCACACAAGCAACGCAAGCAACGCAAGCAACACTGGAGCAGTCGCCGGCGCAGTTGCGGCGAATCATTATTGCGGCTTCGCTCGGGACGCTCTTCGAGTGGTATGACTTCTATCTGTACGGCAGCCTCGCGGTGTTCTTCGGTGGCCTCTTCTTCCCGAAGGGCAACGAGACCGCGCAGCTGCTAGCCAGCCTTGCCACTTTCGGGGCGGGGTTCGGTGTGCGGCCGCTGGGCGCGGTCGTCTTCGGATATGTCGGCGATCTCATCGGTCGCAAGTACACGTTCCTGGTGACCATGGTCACCATGGGCGTCAGCACGGCGCTGGTCGGCCTTCTGCCCACGTATGCGGGGGTAGGGCTCGCGTCCACGGTGCTGCTGGTGCTGTTGCGACTTTTGCAGGGCCTGGCCTTGGGGGGCGAGTACGGCGGTGCCGCGACCTACGTGGCCGAGCACGTCTCCGACGAAAAGCGCGGCTACTACACCAGCTTCATTCAAACCACCGCGACGCTGGGGTTCTTCCTCAGCATGGGCATCATCGGCACCACGCGTGTGCTCCTCGGTGAAGCCGGTTTCCGTGCCTACGGCTGGCGGATTCCCTTTCTTCTGTCGTTTCTTCTGCTCGCGGTTTCACTTTACATCCGCCTGAAGATGAAGGAATCGCCGCTCTTTGTGCGCCTCAAGAGCAGCGGACGGACGTCGAAGAACCCGCTCAAGGAAAGCTTCACCAATCCGCTCAATTTCAAGTACGTCATGCTGGCGCTGTTCGGCGCGACGGCGGGGCAGGGCGTGGTTTGGTACACAGGACAATTCTATGCGCTGACGTTCTTACAGAGCGCACTCAAGGTCAGTTGGAAGCATTCGTACATCATGATGTCGGTTGCGCTCGTCCTGACGACGCCGCTGTTCCTGTACTTCGGCAAGCTGTCCGACCGGATCGGTCGCAAGCCCATCATGCAAGCGGGCTGGATCTTGGCCGCTGTGACCTACGTTCCCGTCTACATGGCCATGAAGCACTTCGCAAACCCACGTGGATTGCCGGTGGCGGATCCGAGCGAAATCAACTGGGTCATGATGGTCCTGCTTCTGTGCGTGCAGATGGTGTACGTTTGCCTGGTCTACGGTCCTATCGCGGCCTTCTTGGTCGAGCTCTTCCCGACGCGCATCCGCTACACGTCGATGTCGGTGCCCTATCACCTGGGCAATGGTTGGTTCGGCGGCTTCCTGCCGCTCATTGCCACGGCCGTGACCACGTCGGATTGGGCGCGCCAGCACTTCGGCAGTGGGGCGATTTACACAGGCCTCATCTATCCCATCGGCATCTGTTTGCTGACGATTGTCATCAACGGTGCCTTCGTTCGCGAAACCAGGCACCATCACATCGACACGGATATGGCTGTGCCGACAGTTGCCGCCGAGTAAGAGAGGCACCATCGTTCGCGGGAGTCGGCACACTGCAGGCTCCCGCGTAATGGTGCCGCCGCAGTTCCGAAGTCGGGCAGCCTAATAGAGGGACACGTCGTCCCGGCGGTTTCGCGACCAGGAATCCTCGTCGTGCCCAAGCTCTTTTGGCCGCTCGCTGCCGTAGCTCACGGACACAATTTTGTCACCGGAAATTCCCAACTGTTGCAGGTAGCTGGCGACAGCTTGAGCACGACGGTCACCAAGGGCGAGATTGTATTCCGTTGTCCCGCGCTCGTCGCAGTTGCCTTCGACACGAATGTCGCGGTCTCTGGCTTGGGCATCCCTGGAGATGGACTGCAGGAGCTCTCTTCCGTTCGCGCCAATTTGGAAAGAATCGAAGGTGAAGTAGAGCGAACGCACCTTCATGCGTTGCTCATCTGGGTGGGCTGGGCTCGCGGCACTAGTGGCTTCCGACTGCTTGGTTGTGGGCTGCCTGTTTGAGTGAGCTGCCATTCCCGCCCTTCCATCGTCTGCCGGCTTCGCATGGGAGCAGCCGAGGCCGGCGACGAGAGTTGCGAGGATGGTCCAACGGGTCTGCATAGTCTGTCTCCTTCGTGATTGCTGGTTGATTGCTAGTAGCGTCCCGCACCTCTGCACGTACCGGGCCAGCGAACAGGTAACTAGTGCCGTCCGGCGCCGAGCCGATATTGCTTGGTCTTGCTGTAGAGCGTGCGCAGCCCGATACCCAGCGAGTGCGCTGCTTCGGCTCGCGTTTTCGTGCGCTTGACATGCTCGCTGATGACCAATCGTTCAACCTCTGCCAGGGGCGCCTTGGCCGAAATCACTAGCACGTCGCTAGAAGAGGCGGCTGCCAAAGGGCCGATCCCTCGCGGAACTGGCGCCGGAGCGCCTCGGCGTGAACTGCTGGTTGACTCGATTTCCTCGAGCCCGATGGTCTCGCTGGACGCCAGCATGGCCGCGCTTTCGATCGTGTTCTTCAGCTCGCGCACATTGCCGAGCCAGGGCAGCTCGGTCAGCCAGCGCATGGCCTGCGGCGTGATGCCGCGGATCTTGCCGTCATTGCGCCGGTTGAAATCGGCGATGAACGCCTCGATCAAGGCTGGAATGTCCTCGCGCCGATCGCGCAGCGGCGGAACAACGATGGTCACTACCTTGAGTCGATAGTAAAGATCTTCGCGAAAACGCTTGGCTAGGATGGCCTCTTCGAGATTGCGATTGGTAGCCGCAACCACGCTGAGGTTGACGGTGACGAGCGAGGTCCCGCCCACTCGTCGAAATGCGTTGCGTTCGAGCACGCGTAAGAGTTTGGCCTGGGTGGATGGATCCAACTCGCCAATCTCGTCCAGAAACAGTGTGCCCCCGTCTGCCAGCTCGAACAGGCCACGCTTGCGTTCGTGCGCGCCGGTGAAAGCACCACGCTCGTGTCCGAACAACTCGTTTTCCAGTAGATCGCGCCCCAAGGTCGCGCAATTGATGGGAACGAACAGGTGCTGGCGCCGTGGCCCGCGGGCGTGCAGGGCGCGGGCTATCAGCTCCTTTCCGCTGCCGCTTTCGCCGAGCAAGAGCACGTTGGCCTTGTAGCGCGAGACCTTTTCGATGGTCGAGAACACTCTGGCCATCGTCGCTGATTTTCCGATGATGCCCAGGGGCTCTAGGGTCGCCGACTTGGGCTCGATGCCCGGCTTTGCGGGCGAGACCCGCTCGAGAGCGCGGCGGAGGCGATTCACGACCGCATCGACATGGAACGGTGGTGCCAAGTAGTCCGCCGCGCCCAGCCGCATGCAATCGACAGCCTCTTGCAAGTTCGCGTTCCCGGCCAAGATGATTGCCGGAACCGCCGGTTTCTTCTGAGTCGCACGCGTGAGCAGCTCGCAGGTTCCCGCTGCTGTCATGCGCGGACCAATAAGGGCGACGGCGAACGCGCGGCGCTCGAGCGCCGCAAGCGCTTCGATTTCCGATTCGACCTTCTCTATTTCCAGACCGAGATCGCCGAGTGCCCGGAGGACCGCCGACGAGGGAGGAAATGCGATCGCGAGGCAAACTCTGCCTGCGGTCCACGGCGACGTCTTGGCCATGCTCCGACTATGCCGAATCGGCAGAGATATGCCAATCAGGCCGACAGAGTGCTGAATCAGCAGTCTGGGGTTGCCCAAAGGCGAACCCTACCCGGCATGTGGACTGGCCCACTTTGTGCTTTGGCGTTAGGCCATGGAACTTGACGCGCGACGCTTGCCGAAGACCGTGGTTTGTCTTGGGCAACGTTCGCCGGAAGCCAAGCAGGTGTTCAGTCTGTTAGCCAAGCGTCGCGCCCTGCGCATCGTTCACGTCCCCTGCCTGGAATCGCTGGCGTTGGCACTGCGAGGTTTGCCGGCCAGTTTGATCGTCATCGGCCCGGAGGTGTCCGAGGAAACACTATTGAAGGTCTTCGCCAACGGAGACAACTTGCACCAAGGAGTGCCAGTCGTGGCGCTGCGCTTGCGCGTCGACGAAGGCTGGGTAGCAACATTGCCGGGGTTCACCGTGGCTCTCCATCCATTCCCCGTCGCGGTTCTACTTCGCTTGGTGGAGATGGCCCTGGACGCTAGCTTGCCGCCCGAGGTTGGGAGGGCCGACTCGGGCATGCCGAGTTGACGTTTAGCGGGGAGCGGCTTGCAGAGTGATGGGCTGGAGCTTGCGAGGAAGCGCCTCGCCGAGGCGAAGGAGGCCGAGGCGGTCGCGGACGTAGTGCTCCAGGCTCCTCTGCCGGCTGGTTACGGCAGAGAGACGCCTCTTCGTAGGCGCTCGGCGCTCACGCGGCGGATCCCGACCTTTCGTGACCCATCTCCAATCGGATGGCCCGCAAAGACAGATGGATTTCGACGATGAAGGTCACGAGGGAGCCAATAAGAAGGAGCAGGCAAAGGACAAAGAGCAGGCTGAGCAAGGCGGCAGATTCTTTGCCCAGCACCGCGCTCAAAAAAAGCGTCAGCACGAGAACCGCGGCAAAGAGCGCGCTTGTTGCGCCCAGAATGATCGCGACCTGGATGAGGCGCGCTCTGCGGTAGAGGATTTCGATCTGATGTTTGAGATGGCGCCGGTGGTCGCCTGCCTCGTGCCTCTCGTCGGCCTCGCGCATTTCCTGCAGCAGCTGGCGCGAACGGTCCACGGCGCGCGCGAAGCGATTGGTGAGCGAGAGCAACAGCAAGCCCACCCCCGAGATCAGAATCACGGGGCCTACCGCTACTTGCAGCAGCGGGATGAGCTCACGAAGGGCGGTTGTCGGCATGGGCCGATTGTATACCCCCTGGCAAGCGCCGATTCCTACGGCATGTCGGCCAGGCCGCCGGCGTTGATCACGTCGGCAAAGCCGGCTTGCTTCATGGTTCGCGCGGCGGAAGCGCTGCGGGCGCCGGATGCACAGTAAAGAACGACGGGTTTGTCCTTGGGGATTTCGCCGAGCCGTGCGCCGAGGTTCCCGACGGGAATGTTGCGTGCGCCGGGATAGGCGCCGTCGCGGAACTCTTCGGGGCTGCGTACGTCGATGATGATTGCGCCAGCTTCGATCTTTTGCTTCACGATTCCAGATGCCATTTTGCGTACTCCTATTAAACGAGGAAGGAAAAACACGGCGGCTACGATGGCCACGACGATGAAAACGGTTTGCATTAGGTCCTCTCCAAAGCGAGGCCGCCCTCAGCCGCGACGCTGAGGTAGCCGCCGGTAACGTTGGCCACGTCCGTAAAACCGTGGCCGCGCAGAATGCGCAAGGCGAGGTGCCCGCGGAAACCCGAGCGGCAATACACGACCAGCCGACGGTCGCGCTGCAGAGCATCGAGCTCGAAGCGCAGCTCGTCCACGGGAATGTGCTTGGCGTCCTGCACGTGGCCCTGTTCGAACTCGGAAAGGCCACGGACGTCGAGCACGAGGGGCGGCCGTGCCGAGGCCAGCTCGGCCTTCAGCTCGGCTGCCGTCACCAGCGGACTTGCCTTGGAAAGATCGTTCAGCCCAACGAAAGCGGCCAGGTTCACCGGATCGTTGGCCGATGAATAGGGCGGCGCATAGGCCAGGTCCAGCTCGGCTAGGTCGTGCAAGGTCATATGACCAGCCAGCGCCGTAGCCAGCACATCGATGCGCTTTTCGACGCCTTCGACGCCAAACGCCTGGCCGCCAAGGAGGCGCGCGTTCGAGCGGTCGTAGACGAGCTTCAAGGTCATCTCTTTGGCGCCCGGGTAATAGCCGGCATGGTGCTCTTTGACGACGATCGAGACGCCCACATTGAAGCCGGCCTCGCGAGCCACCTTTTCGGAAAGGCCAGTCATGGCTGCCGTGGCATCGAAAACCTTCACCACGCTCGTGCCGAGCGCGCCGCCATAGTGCATCTCCATGCCGAGTGCGTTCGACGCGGCGATGCGGCCCTGGCGGTTGGCAGGTCCAGCCAGCGGGATGCGCACCATGCGTGAGGAAACCCGGTGCTTGACCTCGACCATGTCCCCGGCCGCGAAGATGTCCGGATCCGAGGTGCGCAGGTACTCGTCCACGAGCAGCCCGCCGCTGGCACCGAGCAGAAGCCCCGCTTGTTTGGCAAGGGTCAGCTCGGCACGGACGCCGACGGAGAAAAGCACCACATCCGCATCGATGCGTCGGCCGTCGGCGAGCTCGATTTGGTTTCGCTCTTCACTGCCTGACAGGCGCACGACCTGCGCACCGCTGATCACGTCCACGCCTTGCCGGGTCAGCTCGCCCGCGATAGCGACGCCGAATTCTCGATCCATCATCGCCATGACGGTTGGCAACATCTCGACCACCGTCACCTTGAGGCCGCGCTTGGCGAACGCTTCGGCCATCTCCAGGCCGATGAAGCCGCCGCCTACCACCACGGCGGAGCGCGGCTTGGCTTTGTCCAGCTTGTTCAGGTAGTCGTGCAGCCGATCCATGTCGGGCACGGTCCACAGCCGGAAGACATGCGCGGCATTGCCGCCCTCGATGGTGGGCATCACCGGATTTCCACCTTGGGCCAGGATCAAGCGATCGTAGGCCAGCGCAGTCTCGCCATCCGCACCTCGTAGCAGGACGTGCTTGCTGGCACGGTCGATGGCCGTGGCCTCGGTATTCACCAGTACGCGCACGCCGTAGCGAGCGTCGAAACCTTCGGGCGTCTGCAGGAGCAGCTTCGAGCGCTTTTCGATATCGCGCGAAAGAAAGTAGGGCAATCCGCAGTTGGCGTACGAGACGTAGGGGCCGCGCTCGACCAGCGTGATGTCCACTTCTTCATCCAGGCGCCGCGCCCTGGCCGCTGCCGTGGCGCCAGCCGCAACGCCGCCGATGATGACGAGTTTCTGTTTCAATGCATCTCCTGCCTTATCTGTCGTGCTTGTTTGAGCCAGGGTCGCACAAAAGGGTTCTTCTTTTCATGACTCGATGGTTCGAGCGGGATGGTCTTTAGGAACACGGTCTTCGTCGACAACGAGGCGGGCAATCCTTCGGTCAGGCCTATAGCTGCGCGGCCACGGGAAAAGGCGACCACGTCCCTTCAGTGGGTGACCGACCTCAACGGTGCAGGTTCGGATTCGTGCATCTCCGGCGTGACCGCCGCGGATCCGCTGGTGGGCGGCCTCGCACCAGGCTACCTACTAGCGATGTCCGCCGTGGTCCACTACCGAAAGGCTTTCGCGCGGACAGGTACGGCCAGTCGAGACACAGCAAGCGCAGTGCCATTCTGTGCGCAATCCATTCCAAACATTCTACTGATCCGCCAGCTTGCGGACTGAATCGCTGTCGACTCTGACGTTTCGGTCCCAACCACGGCATGGCACGTTGGGGATTTCGGTTCCCAGCTTCGCCGCGAACAGGCTGATATCGCCGTCAATGTCCTGCCCTTGCTGAGTCAGATCCACTTGTCGTGTCACGTGGTGACGGCGAACGGAGTAGAAGAACGCGGTGAGCTCCCAAGACCCTCGGTCGGGTTTCGCTGGTTGCCCCGGGGTGGACGGCGCTCTTCGTCCGCCCATTCCGCCGCGGCCCATTCCACCACCGCCCCGCCCCATGCCACGGCTACCGCCAGGAACGCCACCTTGACTAGCTCCAGAGCCGCCGTTGCCTTGCCCAGAAGACGTTGGATCTTGCGCTGGCTTGGTTGGCTTTTCTGCGCTCGCGGCTGCCGGCTTGGGAAGTTGTCCATCAATGGCAACAACCAGGATGGTGTCACCCCTAGCGAGCGGGGCAAACGTGGCGAGCAGCTCATCCGAGACGCCGTTCTCTCTGGTGTAGCCGTCGATGGTGGTTGCGAGCTCCGGATTTGCATCCGTGAAGACAACATCGTAAACAGCCTGGCAAATGCCCTGGCTGAAGGGTGTCGAGAGAGCCTTCCCGAAATCTTCCCAGGCTTCCGGACTCATACGGCCGTTGCGAAAGATCCCAAAGACCGACACCGACTCAGGCTTGTCGGAGTCGGTGTCGGAGGCTCGCGCGATGCCGACCTGCGGCGCAATCTCGTCGGTAGTGGCACATGCGGCCAGAGTGTTGACCAGCAGCAGGCTAAGGCTCAGTCTCACCCCTCGTGTTCTTAGGACCATTCTGCGGCGACGGTATTTCACTGAATGAGAATCCCATAGCACGAATCGTGCCTCGAACGAGGCACGCATGCTCCCGGCAGTCAGTATTCGCATCCATTCGGGCGGTGCCGTCCCTGATAAGCAGGCCCGGGCGGTCTCCTCGATCGAGCGATGCAACCCCGAACCGCCCAGGATAAAGATGCAGCTAGCCAGTCGACGCGGATCCAAGTGCGTTGGCGATAATCCCTTGCACAACCTGGAGCATCGAATCGGCTCCCGCCTGGCTGCTCGAGCTGGACTGGGCGTTTCCCGCCCCTTGAACAGAGTGATGATGATGGTGGTGGCCGCTCGCTTGTGCTTGCCCTTGAGGTGGCTTCAGATCGCTCATCTTTCCGCTCTGCGAAGCTGCATCGAACCGCCCCGCAAGCTCGTTTAGGAAATCCGCCTGTTTCCCGGTGTGCGAAGCAGCCGCATCTTTGAGCTGGCTAGCGATTTCCGCGGTCACCTCTTTGAACTTCGTCGGATCCGTTTGCGCCAGATTCTGTAGCTGACTGAAAAGCTGACCGGGCTTTGAAAGGTCGACCGAAACTGCCGTACCGGTGGCGCTCACCGATGCGCCGTTCGCGGTCGAGTCCGTGGTTCCTACTCCACCGATTGCGGGCGACGAATACAAAGACGAAATACTGTTGATGTCCATGCTCATGAAAGAACCTCCTGAGCGAGAATCGGTACGGTCTCGGGACGTCTTTAGCTTAAAGACAGCGTCAGGCAAAGTTCGCATCTTCAGCTGCCAATACCGCATCGTAGGCCGCCAGATTCGCACAACCTGATGCGTTGTCGGTAAAATAGGACCGGTGGGCTCCCAATTGGAGCGACCTCTATCCGCGTCCAGTGGACGCTGGACAGGCTCTGCCTAGTTAAAGGTGACCCCCTGAGGGTGGCGCGTGGCAGGGCGTACCCGTTCGGAGTGCACCAGAGTTTGTGCATGGCCCGCGGAGACCGCAAGCGTCCGCCGGCAAAACTGGCAGGACCGCGCCGTCGAGATCGATTCTTGCCGATGATGATTGACCTGGCCACGAACGAGATGGGATACGAGCCGACCGACATTCGGTAACAATGATCTGTCGCCGAACGCAATATTCAATAGGATTGAAATGCCTTCATTCTTCGCTTTAGTCGCAATGCTCGTGCTGAGTGCCGCTACCTCGGCGGTGCCCAAACACGTCGACCAAGGGATCCGCTTCACATGTCAGCGCCGTCAACTTCCAGAGCTCAAGCAGGCGATGATCGGCTATTTGAGGAGTCTGGGAATTCCGGACGACGTCGTCGCTCTGGATGAACGGCTGTCTCAGGGCGTTCTTGTTTACACGCTGGATACACCTGGAAGCGGGACCTCGACGTTGGACTTGGCGGCTCGCCCGGAGCTCGCAATATCTTCGGAGCTCGTGACTCTTTCGAGCGAACCGGAGGCGACGTCTTCAATCATCACCGTCTCGCAGAAGGAAATCTTGCTCGCGCTCTTGCAGCGCGGCCGTCTAACCGAGTTGAAAGGCTCGGCGTGCAGCGTGGAGGTGCTCGCGGACCACGTGGCGTTGAGGCAAAACATCGTTGCCTGGGCCGAAAATCTGCGTTGGAGTTGGCCCAACGGCGGACCGGCGACATGGAACAGCACCTACTGGAAGCAAGGCACGCCCAAACACGGCGTCGAATTGCGCGACGCCATCGACGACGTATTCACGCATCAGAGCGCCTACGCCATCGGTTGCTATACGGCGACGAAGCTAGTCGTCGTCAAGGGTGTGCTTGACTATTACAGTCGCGTTCATGAATCGCCCGCATTGGCCCACTTGGTTCGAGCGCGATTGCTCTCAGATCACGATCCGCTTTACAACGTGGAACCGGCGATTGCGTGGCGTTTTGAGCCCGGATTCGATCCCAAGGAGGCCGCCCGTCCCGGCAAGCTGCTGTCTATCGTTTACGACGTTGCCCCGAACAATTTCGTACCCGGCGACTGGGCCTACTTCCTGAACACCGATGCAGCGTCGAGCAAGATGACTGGTTACGAAGGTTCGAATGCCATCTATCTTGGTGGCCGACGTTTCGATGACTATTACGGCGAAAACAATCACGCCTTCAGTTACGAAGAAAAGCTAGACGAAGTCTTTCAGTGGCGAAATGGCGTCTTCAATCGCGAGCGCGACGCCGACAAGAAGCAACCATTAGCCGAACGCGACTTCGCGCGATTGAGCGAATCGCCTCGTCACGGCGGACTGGTAAAGACATGGCGAATCGCTCCCGACTTCTTCGAAGCGAGCACCCGCCGAACCCCGAGCGCACAGACCAGTGTGAATCGTGCACCTGCAGGTCGAATTCTGGCGGGCGAGGCGAGAGGGCTTGACAGTCGAAGCAGACGCGGGCCTGCCTATCATCTCTCAGCCCCCTAGCAATCGGATCAGCGACGAGAAATCGTCGTCGGCCATGCCCTGCGCTTCGGCGAGGGCCAGGCATTCGCGCACCGCCCTGAGCAGGGGCAACCGCGTCGTGCTCGCCGCCTCGGCCAGGCGCATGTCCTTGTGCATGTGTTTGACCGAGAACTGCGGCGCGAAGTCGCGCGTCTTGAGCTTGGTCTCCTTGAGCCGCGCGAGCCCCGAGTACGAAAGGTTCTTGGCCAGCACCTGAAAGAAGAAGTTGTCGTCGATGCCGGCCTGGCGCGCGCAGGTCAGGCTTTCCGACAGCGCCTGCATCTGCCCGGCGATGTTGAGGTTCATCGCCAGCTTAAGCGCCGCTGCCTGGCCGACGGTGGGCAGGCGGAAGCGGGTCTCGGACACCACGGCCAAGAGCGGCTCGACCGCATCGAGGGCGGCTGCCTGACCGCCCATGAAGAACACCAGCGTGCCGGCTTCCGCCCCAGGCTTGCTGCCCGTGAAGGGCGACTCCACGTAGCGCGCGCCGGTTGCGCAAACGCGCGCCTCGAACGAGGCGGCACTCGCAGGATCGATGGTGCTCGATTGGACGACCGCCTTGCCTTTGCCGAGCGCGGGGAGGATCGCGTCCATGACGGCCGACACCGCCGGCGGATCCGCGACCACGATGTGGGTGATATCCGCGGCTTCCGTCACCTCGCGCGCGGTGGCTTTCCACGCCGGTGCCTCGGGCTTGGGCGTGCGATTCCACACGCCCGCTAGCTTGCCAGCCGCCTGGTAGCGGGCCGCCCAAGGGGTGCCGATGATGCCGAGGCCGATGACGCCGATGGTTTCCATGGCCGTAGTGTACGCGATGGCAAGCCTGTGGACAGGTGCTGCTGGTAGCCGATCTGATCGCGCCAAGCCTTCCCTGTGCTAGCATTGATAGCAAGATGGCACAGCTCATCGTGAGGGACATTCCCCAAGAGGTGGTCGCGCGTCTCAAGCAGCGGGCGGCAAAGCGCGGGCACTCCGCCGAAGCGGAGCATCGCGAGATCCTTAGGCAAGCGTTGCTCTCTCCGAAGACGGCATCCTTGAAGGCGATGCTGCGCGGAATTCCCGCTGTTGGACGGGATTCCGACTTCGCGCGAGCTCGACGTGTCGGCCGGCGGGTTTCGTTGTGAAGGGCTTCCTGGTTGACACCAACGTCATCTCGGAGCTTCGGAAGGGGGCGCGCGCCGATGCCAACGTCCGACGCTGGTTCGAGAGCGTCGACGAGGACGCCATCTTCTTGAGCGTCTTGGTGACCGGGGAGATCCGCCACGGGATCGAAGTCATCCGAAAGCGCGATCCGCGCGCTGCCTCGACCCTGGAGCGCTGGCTCGACGACGTAGTGCAGACGCATTCTGATCGCGTCCTACCGGTG
>Ga0066789_10000040_pt1 | contig 33655 bp, 30 predicted proteins | sample OrgsoiDNA2013049_FD_70960 | JGI IMG/M metagenome (GOLD analysis project Ga0066789, IMG submission 70960) | Permafrost soil microbial communities from the Arctic, to analyse light accelerated degradation of dissolved organic matter (DOM) -... | ecosystem: Environmental > Terrestrial > Soil >...
ATCGATCGACCTGCCCACGATCTACCTGTCACACGAACGCGACGTATTCAAGCGCGACGGCATGTGGCTGACGGCGGGTGAGTGGGGTGGCCCGCGCGACAGCGAGCCGATCGAGCGGCGGGTCGTGCGCTATCGCACGGTCGGCGACATGAGCTGCACCGGGGCGGTCGAATCGACCGCGGCGGACGTCGCCGAGGTGATCGCCGAGATTGCGGTCAGCACGATCACCGAGCGCGGCGCCACCCGCGCCGACGACAAACTGTCGGAGGCGGCGATGGAAGATCGCAAACGTGAAGGTTACTTCTAGGAAATGTGTGTCGTGGAGACTTCTGAGGTGAACGCGACCCTAACCGCCCCAGCGCCGGCCGGCCCTCTGCGGCTCGACCGCGACATCGACATGTTGCGGTTCGCCACCGCTGGGTCGGTTGACGACGGCAAGTCGACGCTCGTCGGTCGGCTCCTGCACGACTCGAAGTCGGTGCTCACCGACACTCTCGAGGCGGTCGAGCGCGCCAGCCGCGACCGGGGGGCCGACGGTGTCGAGCTCGCGCTGCTCACCGACGGCTTGCGGGCCGAGCGCGAGCAGGGCATCACCATCGACGTCGCGTACCGCTACTTCACCACCACTCGCCGCAAGTTCGTGCTCGCCGATACTCCGGGGCACGTGCAGTACACGCGCAACATGGTGACCGGCGCCTCGACGGCCGAATTGGTCGTCATCCTGGTCGACGCCCGCAAGGGGGTCGTTGAACAGACTCGTCGCCATCTCGCCGTCGCCGCGCTGCTCGGCGTCCGGCATCTTGTTCTTGCGGTGAACAAGATGGATCTCGTCGGCTTCGATGAATCCACCTTCACGGCAATCGCGGCCGAGTTCGCCAGCGCGGCCGAGGTGCTCGGTGTCACCGACCACATGGTGATCCCAGTGTCGGCGCAACTGGGCGACAACGTCGTCGACGCCTCGACCTCGATGCCGTGGTACGACGGTCCGACGTTGCTCGACCACCTCGAAGCCGTACCCGTGGGCATCGACGCCTGGATGCAGCCGGCGCGGCTGCCGATTCAACTCGTCGTGCGCGCGGCCGACTATCGCGGCTATGCGGGGCAACTGGCCTCGGGCGTCATCGAGCGTGGCGATGTTGTGGTGGTGATGCCCGCGGGTGTCACCACGACGATCGTCGGCATCGACACGTTCGACGGCGAGGTCGCACGTGCGCACGCGCCGCAGTCGGTCACCGTGCGATTGGCCGACGACATTGACGTGGGTCGCGGCGATCTCATCGTGCATCCGCGCCAAGAGCCTCGCGTCGTTCGCGAATTCAACGCCACCATCTGTCAACTCTCTAACCGACCGTTGCAGGCCGGCGACCGGGTAACGATCAAGCACACGACCAGGGTGCTGAAGGCCATCGTAGACAGCGTCAACTACCGCCTTGATATCGAGACACTTGGGCACGAGAGCGCCGATTCACTGGGTCTCAACGAGATCGGCAGCGTGACGTTGCGCGTCGCCGGGCCGCTTGCCGTCGACGACTATGTCGACGACCGACTGACCGGCAGCTTTCTTTTGATCGACGAACACGACGGGCAGACACTTGCGGCTGGTCTTGTCGGCGATGCGATTCGAGTACAGCCGGGTGGCGAACGGCCATGAACACCGGCTACCCGCTGCTGCTCGACCTCACCGGACGCCGGGTGCTGGTCGTCGGTGCGGGTGCCGTCGGTGCACGACGTGCCGTTGCGCTCGCCGATGCGGGCGCGCGGGTTGAGGTCGTCGCGATCAGGTCGACGTTCCTCACCGATGACCGCATCGTCGTGCACGCACGTGCGTATCGCGCGGCCGATCTCGACGGCGCGTGGTTGGTGCAGGCGTGCGCGGGTGACGAGGTTGATGCCATTGTGGCGGCCGATGCCGAACGCGCCGGTATCTGGTGCGTGCGTGCGTCCGCAGCAGCCGACTCGGCAGCCTGGACGCCGGCCGTTGCGCGGGTCGACGACATCGTGGTGGCGATCAGTGCGGGCGATCCGCTGCGGTCGGTGGCGATTCGTGATGCGGTGCGGCTGCTGCTCGAGTCCGGCGAACTACCGGTGCGGGCACATCGGCGGGCCGACGCACCCGGTCGGGTGGCACTAGTCGGCGGTGGCCCCGGTGACCCCGATCTCATCACCATTCGCGGACGCCGCCTGCTGGCGCAAGCCGACGTGGTTGTCGTCGATCGGTTAGGGCCACGAGCGTTGCTCGATGAGTTGGCGCCCGACGTCGAGGTGATCGAGGCCGGCAAAGCCCCCGACAACCACACGCTCCCTCAAGACGCGATCAACTCACTGCTGGTTTCTCTTGCACAGCAAGGCAAAAGAGTCGTGCGGCTCAAGGGCGGTGACCCGTTCGTCTTCGGTCGGGGCGCCGAAGAGTTGCTCGCGTGCGTCGAAGCGGGCATCGACTGCGAGGTCGTGCCCGGCGTCACGAGTGCGATCGCCGTGCCGGCGGCCGCGGGCATCCCGGTGACGCATCGCGCACTCGCTCGCCAGTTCACGGTGGTCACCGGCCACGAGGATCTCGACTGGCCCAAGCTGGCTGCACTTGACGGCACGTTGGTACTGCTCATGGGTGCCACCAGGGTCGAGCGCATTGCCAAAGAACTCATCACCGCTGGCCGCGATGCCGCGACACCTGTTGCGATCATCGAGAACGGGACGATGCCCGATCAACGAACCACCGTCGGCACGCTCGACACGATCGGTCATCGAACAACGGCGGCAGGAGTGAAGGCACCGGCGGTGATGGTTGTCGGTGACGTGGCCGCGCTCTATCGTGGCCTTGACCGAAACGGGGGTGGGTCGGCATGACAAGTCCCGCTTTGCTCGCTGTGGCACACGGCAGTTCCGATCCGCGGGCCGAGCCAATGCTCGAAGCCCTGATTGCGCGTGTGCGGTCTGAACGACCTGGGCTGGTCGCCGTCCTGTCGCATCTTGGTTTTTCCGATCCTGACGTGCCGTCAGCCCTGCAATCGCTTGCCCAGCAAGGCATTTCCGAGGTCGTGGTGGTGCCGCTGCTGTTGACTTCGGCCTACCATGCCAAGGTCGACCTTCCGGCTTTGCTCAAGCAGGCATCGTCCGACCACCCAGGCCTGTCGATCGAGCAGGCTGCGGTACTCGGCCCGCACCCATTACTTTTCGATCTCGTGCGCCGACGCATGGCCGAAGCCGGTGTTGAGCCAGGCGACGCGCTCGTGCTTGGCGCCGTCGGCACGTCGGATGTGACTGCGAACGCCGAACTTGCTGACGTGGCCGCGAGTATGGGTGCGACCGTCGGTTTTGCCGCTGGCCCGCCGCTGATCGACGACGTGGTTGCCGACGTGCGCCGGCGCGGGGCGCGGCAGGTGGCGATTGCGGCCTATGTGTTGGCGCCCGGCCACCTGCCCGATCGCTTCCACGACGCCGGCGCCGATGTCGTGACCGAAGTGCTCGGTGCTGCCTCGGAAATTGTCGAGCTGGTTTTGCACCGTTACGACGTGGCGTTGACTCACGCCGATCGGCTGGTCGAGTCAGCCTAGTACGCGCGTCTGACCACTGAGCTTGTGACCACTGGGCGATCGACACACGGAGGATCTGTGCTTTCGATGATTTCGAGGCTGCGCGCTGAGGTTACCGGCCGCGTCATCGCTCCGGGCGACGATAACTACGACGAGGTTCGCGAAGTCCCCAACGGCGCCGTTGACGCCCGACCCGCCGTCATCGTCCGGCCTACCAACGGGCGCGAGGTTTCCTACGTTGTCGGCGTCGCCCGCGAGAGCGGGCTGCCACTCGCCGTCCGCAGCGGTGGTCACAGCGGCGCCGGGCACAGTGTGGTCGATGGCAGCATCGTCATTGACCTGCGCGACATGCGCGCACTCGACATCGACGTCGACGGCGGCACTGCATGGGCTGAGACTGGCCTGACTGCGGGTGAGTACTCGACAGCGCTCGCCGCGCACGGCCTGGCCACCGGCTTCGGCGACACAGGTTCGGTGGGCATCGGCGGCATAACCCTCGGGGGCGGCATCGGCTACCTGGTTCGCAAGTACGGCCTCACCATCGACGATCTGCTCGCCGTCGAGCTCGTTACCGCCGACGGCAAGCTTCTCGTTGCTAATGCCGACCACAACCCCGAGCTGTTCTGGGCCCTCCGTGGCGGTGGCGGGAACTTCGGCATAGCGACGAGATTCAAGTTCCGGGTGCACCACGTTGACCAGGTCGTCGGCGGCATGCTGATTCTGCCCGCGACGCCTGACGTGATCGTCGGCTTCATCGCCGCTGCTGACGGGGCGCCTGATGAACTGTCGACGATCTTGAACGTGATGAGTTGCCCGCCGCTGCCGTTCGTACCTTCGGAGTATCACGGCAAAGTGATCGTCATGGCTCTGCTGGCCTACGCCGGCGACGCGGCGAGCGGTGACCGTGCGCTTGCGCCCTTCCGCGGACTTACGACGCCGATCACCGACATGTTGAAGCCGATGCCGTATCCCGACTTGTACCCGCCGGAGGACCCGAGCTACCGGCCCAAGGCGGTGGTACGCAACATGTTTCTCGACCACGTCGACCGCGAGGTCGCCATCACGATCCTCGACACGCTTGAGGCATCCGACGCGCAGATGCGCGTGGTGCAGTTGCGGGTGCTCGGCGGTGCCATGGCCCGAGTGCCGGCCGACGCGACCGCGTTCGCGCATCGGGGGGCGCGGATCATGGCCAACGTCGCCGTGTTCTTTGAGGGCGCCGACGATAAGGCGCTGCGAACTGCGTGGGCGACCGACTTCGCGGCCGCCCTCAAGCAGGGTGATGCCGGCGCGTACGTCAACTTCCTCGGCGACGAAGGCGCCGAACGCGTCCGCGCCGCCTACCCGGCGCCGACATGGGAGCGGCTCGTGGCGGTCAAGACAAAGTACGACCCCCAGAATCTGTTTCGGCTCAACCAGAACGTGCCGCCAGCACAGTCCTGACGGGGGCATCTACGAGGCGATGCCCACCGGTTGCCGTGTTGCGGCATTGAGTCGGTTCCATACGTTGATCGCGGCGATCGAGATCAGTAGCGAGGAGAGTTCCTTCTCGTCGTAGTGGTCAACGGCCTTGTCCCACACGGCGTCGGGGACGGCGTCGAATTGATCGGCGAGGCGGGTGACGTGCTCGGCGAGATCGAGAGCGGCCCGTTCGGCGTCGCTGAAAAGCGGCGATTCCCTCCATGCTCCGATACCCCAGATTCGCTGGTCTTCCTCGCCAAGGTTCTTGAGCTCTCTGGCGTGTATGTCGACGCACACGCTGCAGCCGTTGATCTGGCTTACCCGAAGCTGTATCAGCTGGTGCATCGTGGGCGGGACAGTCATTGACTGCGCCGCCTGGCTGAGCGCGAGCAGCGCCTTCATTGCGTCTGGCAGCACTGTCACTGGGTGAGTCATCCGGGCTTCCATCATTTCCTCCACTGTCGCATCTGCTGTCACATCGGTCCTGTCGGGGCGTGTCATAGAAGTGACCCGCCGGTTGGAGAGGATGTGACTCGTGCAGGACGAACAGTTCTGGGCTGAACGTTTCGAGCAGCAGCGACCCCGGCTGCAGGCGGTGGCCTATCGGATGCTGGGTTCGCTCGCTGAGGCCGAGGACGCCGTGCAGGAAGCCTGGCTGCGAGTCTCGGGCGCCTCGGGCGAGGACGTGGACAACGCCGCTGGTTGGCTCACCACGATCGTGTCGCGGCACTGTCTCAACATGTTGCGCTCGCGGGCCGCCCGCCGCGAGGACCCGCTGGACCTGCGGATGCGTGACCCGGTCGTCGAGTTCGGTGACGGGGTCGATCCGGCTGAGCAGAGCGTCCTCGTCGACTCGGTGGGTTTAGCGCTGCTCGTCATCCTTGAGTCGCTGGATCCTGCCGAGCGACTCGCTTACGTGCTACACGACATGTTCGCAGTGCCCTTCAACGACATCGCCCCGATGCTGGAGCGATCTCCGGCAGCAACGCGACAGTTGGCCAGCCGAGCTCGCCGCCACGTCCAGGGTGCAACTGCGGCCGGAAGACCCGACCCCGTGCGGCAGCGGGCAATCGTCGACGCCTGGCTCGCCGCCGCACGCGGCGGCGATTTCGCGGCGTTGGTCGCGCTGCTGGATCCGAATGCCGTGCTCCGCGTCGACAATGGCGGCGCTGACTCCACGCTCATCCGCGGTGCTGTCGCCATCGCAAGCCAGGCGACGAGACACCGCGCACCGGGGCTCCATGCGCGGTTCGCCACGGTCAATGGTGGCCCAGGCATCGTGGGGACAATCGACGGCCGGGTGGTTTCCGTACTTGCTTTCACCGTCGCAAACGGGCTCATCGTCGAGGTCGACATCTTGGCCGACCCTCGACGACTTGCCGCCTTGAATCTCCTCTGACCTCGCTTTTGCTGGGTACACGTCGCCCACGTCAGCGCTGCGCACGCACAGGCGCTCGATGCCGCGTTGCGGGGGTACCCGTTGGTGGCGTTCCTCGATACCGTCGTGCCGTCACGTCGGATGGAAAGTTGCTGGAGGGATCCCGGGCCATGACCGTTTCTCACAAAATCGTCGGCAACTCCATGCAGATGGCGGTCTGCCAGGTTGCTGATGGCCAAACCATCTACGCGGACGCCGGAAAGTTTCTCTGGAAGACGGTCAACGTCGCCGTCGAGACGCACATCGCCAGCCAGAATCAGGCGGGCGGCTCGGGCGGCCTCATGGGCATGGCGATGAACGTCGGCAAGCGCATGCTCGCGGGCGAGACCATCGCGTTCCAGTACTTCACACCGCGCGGCGGTGCTGGGCTGGTGAGCCTGGCCGGCACGCTGCCCGGCGAGATGCGCGCGATCGAGCTTGACGGCACGAAAGCCTGGTTCGCCGAGAAGAACTCATTCGTCGGCGCCGAATCAAGCGTTGGCTTCGACATCGCGTTCAGCGGCCTGCGGCAGGGCATCAAGGGCGGCGAGGGATTCATCCTGGAGAAGTTCACCGGCGTCGGCACCTTGTTGATTGCCGGCGCGGGTAACTTCATCGAGCTCAACCCGGCAAAGTATGGCGGCAAGATTCAAGTCCACACCGGCTGCCTGGTCGCTTTTGAAGAAACCGTCAAGTACGGCGTCGAGCGCATTGGTGCCATGAACGCGCAGACTGTCGTCAGTGGATTGCTCGGTGGCAACGGCTTCAACCTCGCCACGCTCGAAGGCGATGGCACTGTCATACTCCAATCAATGACCATCGACTCGCTCGCGCACGCCATCGTCAAGCACTCCCACATGGGGCACGACGAGAAGGCAAGCAACCCGCTCGGCAGTCTGTTCGGAGGGTAGTGACGTAATGGGATTCCTCGACAAAGCAAAGGCCACCGCGACAGCCGCGGTAGCACAAGGTCAGGCCAAGGTCGGCGCGATACAGCAGTCCCGCTCCGAACACGAACTCCACCGCGCTCTTGGTGAAGTGGTCTATCGCCAGCAGCGGCATGGCGGCGACCAGGCCGCGGTCGATGCGGCGCTCGTCGCGCTCGATGAGCACTTCGCCCAGGTCGCCCAGGCCGCAGCAGCGCAAGCCGCCGCCGCACCCGCACCGGCACCGGGTCAGCCGGCCACGACGCCGCCATCTGCGAGTCCGCCGACTACCCAGCCCGGAAACTTCACCCTCGACGACATGTAGCTCGGACGGCGGGGGGCTGGCGCACGAGCGGGCGCTGATCGACGTCCCGTAGACTCGCCGACCGTGCCCGAGTTCATTTACGTCTTCCGAAAAGCGCGCAAGGCATACGGCGAGAAAGTCATCCTCGATGACGTCACGTTGTCGTTCTTGCCCGGAGCGAAGATCGGCGTTGTCGGCCCTAACGGCGCGGGCAAGTCCAGTGTGCTGAAGATCATGGCCGGCATTGAACATCCGAGCAACGGCGAGGCGTACATGACGCCTGGCTTCACCGTCGGAATCCTTGCGCAAGAACCCAAACTCGACGAGACGAAGACCGTGCTCGGCAACGTCGAAGACGGCGTGGCCGAGACCAAAGCCTTGATGGCCCGGTTCAACGAGGTCTCCGAAGAACTCGGCAACCCCGAAGCCGATTACGACACGTTGCTGGCCGAGATGGGCGAGCTCCAGACGCAGCTCGATCACCGCAACGCGTGGGATCTCGATGCCCAACTCGAGCAGGCGATGGACGCGCTTCGCTGCCCTGCGCCCGATGCCGACGTGAGCGTGCTCTCGGGCGGTGAGCGACGCCGCGTCGCGCTCTGCAAACTCTTGCTCCAGCAGCCTGACTTGCTGCTGCTCGACGAGCCGACCAACCACCTCGACGCCGAGAGCGTGCTGTGGCTCGAGCAGCACCTCGAGAAGTACCCCGGCACGGTGGTCGCGGTGACCCACGATCGGTATTTCCTCGAAAACGTCGCGCAATGGATCCTCGAGATCGACCGCGGTCACACCTACCCGTACGAGGGCAACTACACGACCTACCTCGAGGCCAAGTCGACGCGCATGAAGGTCGAAGGCGCGAAAGACCAGAAGTTGCGGAAGCGCCTCGAAGACGAGCTGGCCTGGGTGCGATCGAACCCGAAAGCACGCCAGGCGAAAAGTAAGGCGCGGCTCGATCGCTACGAAGAGATGGCAACCGAGGCCGACAAGTTCAAGAAGCTCGACTTCGAAGAGATCCAGATCCCGCCTGGCCCGCGGCTCGGCAACATCGTCGTCGAAACGTCGAACCTCACCAAAGGTTTCGATGACAAGTTGCTCATGGAAGGCCTCTCGTTTTCGTTGCCACGTAACGGAATTGTCGGCGTCATCGGCCCCAACGGCACCGGTAAAACGACGCTGTTCAAGATGCTTATCGGCGAAGAGCAGCCCGACGCGGGCAGCATCAAGATTGGTGAAACCGTCACGATCTCCTACGTCGATCAGAGCCGTGCGGGCCTCGACCCGAAGAAGAACCTGTGGGAGGTCGTGTCCGATGGACTCGACTACATCAAGGTCGGGCACGTCGAAATGCCGAGCCGCGCCTACGTCTCGGCGTTCGGTTTCAAGGGCCCCGATCAACAGAAGCCCACCGGCGTCCTGTCGGGTGGTGAGCGCAACCGGCTCAACCTCGCGCTGACCCTCAAGCAGGGCGGCAACCTGCTGTTGCTCGACGAGCCGACCAACGATCTCGACGTCGAGACATTGGCATCACTTGAGAACGCGCTGCTCGAGTTCCCCGGCTGCGCGGTGATCACCAGCCATGACCGCTGGTTCCTCGACCGGGTGGCGACGCACATCCTCGCCTACGAAGGTGATTCGAACTGGTTTTGGTTCGAGGGCAACTTCGAGTCGTACGAGAAGAACAAGGTCGAGCGACTCGGAGCCGATGCGGCCCGCCCGCACCGTGCGACCTACCGCAAGCTCACCCGCGGCTAGAACGCCCGACTCAGGCCACGAGAGCGCGCACGTGCGATTCACCTTCAGCTGCCCGGTGCGGTGGGACGACATGGATGCCTTCGGTCACGTGAACAACGTGACCTTCTTCACCTACATGCAGGAAGCGCGAACCGGCATGCTGTTCGCCGGCGAGGCGGCGCAGCGCATCCCGGATCTCATCAAGGGAGTCGTGGTCGCCCGACACGAGATCGACTATCGGCGTCCACTTGAGTGGCGACCCGAACCGATCGAGGTCGACGTGTGGACCGGTGCGCTGACGTCGTCGTCGTTCACGTTGCGTTACGAGATTCGCGACCAGCTCGTGCCCGCTGTGCTCGCGCAGGCGTTGACCGTGTTGGTGCCGTTCGACCTAACAGCCGGCCGACCACGGCGAGTCTCAGAACCCGAACGCGACTACCTCACTCGTTACCTCGACTGACGCCCGAAGGGCCCTGACCTCGTACCGCGTTCAGCGGAACGCGGTACGCCGAGCCACCGGCTAGGTGGCGACGAGCCGTTCGTCGCGGTCGCGGGCCTGGCGTGAGGCCGACTCCGCGCGCGACAGGAGTGCGCCACCAGCCTCGCCGTCGACAGCGACGGCAACACCAAGGTGACACGAAACCCGCACAGTGCCGAAGCTGACCTCGAACGGAGTTTCCAGCGCCTCGATGACCGCGCGGGCCAGGTCGACGCCGGCACCAGGCTCGCCGTGGGCGATCAACGCGAAATGACTGGCGCCAAGGTGACCGAGGTCGTGCTCGGCAGCCAGCTCGCCGAGCCGGTTGGCGATCTCGCGCAGTAGTTCTTGCACACCGGTTGCGCCATGCATCTCCGTGACGCGGCCCAGTTGTACGACCTGCGCGAGGATGGCGGTCACTTCGGCGTGGCCGGGTTGGGCAGCCGCGCGGCGCGCGAGCGCCCGAACGAGACGCTGCTCATACACGGCCAAGTTCGGGAGGCCGGTGATGGCGTCGTGCAACGCACGGCGACGCAGTTCGTCGAGCACCAGCGCGAGATGGATGAGGTCGCCGGCGTGCTGCTGCAAGGAGCCGGCGCCGTCGATGACCGCCGCGTCGTCGCGGTCGAGTCCAGCGACCGCCGGCAATTTGGTAACGATGCACCCCACGAACTCGCCTTGTCCGAAGAGCGGGGTGATCAAGATGCGGTCGGCGTGCAGCTCGGCGAGCAGCAAGGCGGTCGACGGAGTGGCGTTCTCGCGGCTGACAACCCGCAGCTGATTCTCTGTACGTAGCCAGTGCATGTCGGGCTGGGTCGCCATGTCACAGACCAGGTCACCGATCTGCTCTTCGTCGACGATGCCGTCGCCGAGGGTGACGGCTAGGAGCGGCTGCTGGCTGACTGCTTGGAACACGCTGACAACGACGATTTCGGAACCCGTCATGGCCGACGCCACCGCGGTGATCTGGCGCGCAGTGCCGGCAACGGTGCGTTGCCGGGTGCAGGCGGTGTGCAGGTCGAGTAGGGCTTGCCCGGCTTGCACGCGGTTTCGCATGCGTACCAGCTCAGAGGTCTGACCGGCGAGGCGACTCTCCAGCCCGTCGACGACGGTTTCGAAGTCGATCGGAGCTTCGCCGACGGCGTGCGGGTCGACGGCAAGACCGACGGACGACGATGTGCCGGGCGAATCGATGGCTGCCAGCGTGGTCGGCTCCACAGCCTCACTCCACTCTTCGGGCGTGCCGAGGCACGCGAAACCGAATGCCTATCCCCACCGATTACGACCGGACGGGGGCCACACTTGAGGATTTTTGGTTTTCGATCATGGGCGGCGGCGTCCGTGACCGCCATCTGAAGATCACCGCAGCGAGTACGTAGCCGGCTGCGACGCAGGCCATGACCGGCACCGACTTGCCCGACGCCGGCAGCAGGGTGGCCGCGACCGCCGCCGCTCCGACGTAGGTCACGTTGAAGAGCATGTCGTAGGCGGCAAAGAGGCGGCCGCGGTAGCGGTCGTCGATCTCCTCTTGCACGGTCGTGTCGACGCAGATCTTCACGCTCTGTGCCGACAGGCCGAGGCCGAATGCGCCGAAAATCAGCGGTACCTGCCGAAACGGCAGCCCGCCGGCAGCGATGGCCACCCCCGCCAGCAACAGCATCACGGTGATCCACGTGGTGGTGCCGACGCGATTCGTCGCGGGGGGAGTGATGACGGCGGCCAGGACGATGCCGACACCCACGGCACCGATGGCGGCCCCTAACCCCAGAATGCCGCCGTTCGGATTGCCCGGGCTGGCGAAGTAGTTGCGGTCGAGCAACACGATCGTGAGCGAGGCAACCCCGAAGAGGAACCGGTGCGCGCTGATCGCGCCGAGCGCTCGAGCCGCCCGACCACGGCTGGCGATGTAGCGGGCGGCTGCGACCAACTCGCGAACGATCGTGGTAGCCGCGTGCGAGAGCCGCGGTGGCGGCGGTGCCGGGATTGGCGGCGACTGCGCCCGCCCGTTGGCGTCCGCGCTGGTGGTTTGGCTCAGGTCAGGGCCGAGGAGATCGCGGCCCATCATGGCCGCCACCGTCGCCGACATGCCGTAGACGAGCGCCGCGAGCGCCACGATCGCCGCATCGGTGGACGGCGTGGAGCCGGCGCCGACGCGGATCGCTCCGCCGATCCCAACTCCGACGATCGTGGCCACAGATCCCGACGTCGTCGACAGCGCATTTGCGGTGAGGAGGTGTGCATCGTCGACGAGGCGAGGCAACGCGGCCGACAGCGCAGCGAGGAACAGCCGGTTGACGCCGAACGCACACACCACAATCACGAAGAATGCTGCGCCCGACGAGTTGGCTAACACGAGTCCGGCGACGACGAGCACGAGCACGACTTTCACCACGTTGCCCACGACCAGCACCCGCTGCCGTCGCCAGCGGTCGAGAAAGACGCCGACGAAGGGCCCGAGGATCGAATACGGCAGCAACAATGCTGCGAACGCGGCCGCAGTTTTTCCTGGCGTGGTGGCCTTTTCCGGCGAGAAGAAGACGAAGCTGGCCAGGCCTGCTTGGAAAATGCCGTCGGCAATGGCGGACACCAACCGAGTTCCGTAGAGGCGCACGAAGTTGGGTGTGGCGAACACCTCGCGAACCCGTGCGGTCCTGGTCACAGCCGAACCCTACGGGCCGATCACCGGTAGCTCGTCCCCGTGGCCCGGGCTGTTCACCAGGCTGTCGGCGGCCATCGTCAGGTAGCCCCACAACGTCACGTCGTCGTCAGGTGGGAGTGCGAGTTCGTCGACAGCCGTGCGCATGTGCCGAAGCCAGGCGTCACGTTCGGCGACTCCGATACGAAACGGTGCGTGCCGCATCCGCAGGCGCGGATGGCCGCGCAGATCGCTGTAGGTCTTAGGCCCACCCCAGTACTGCTCGAGAAACATGCGCAGGCGCGTCTCGGCCGCCTCGAGGTCGGCGTCAGGGTAAAGAGGACGCAGCAGCGGGTCGTCGGTGACGCCCTGATAGAAACGATGCACGAGTTGGCGGAAGGTATCGGCCCCACCTACACGGGCATAGAAACTGCTGCCGATCGGCTCCGTCACACTCATCAGTCTCCCAGCACGCCACGCTGTCTCGTAAATCGCAGGCTCCAGCACGCCACCGAGAGGATCCACCATGGCCACGACCCGCACCGCGACCACGCACTGGGAGGGCCCGCTTCGCGACGGCGGCAAGGGCACCGTGTCTCTCGACTCGTCTGGCCTCGGTACGTTCGAGGTTAACTGGCCGTCGCGCGCCGAGGCCGCTGACGGCCGCACCAGCCCCGAAGAGCTGATCGGCGCAGCGCACTCGTCGTGCTACTCGATGTCGCTCTCCGGCGCGCTCGCGCGCGCCGGGCACACCGAGATCACCTTGGTCACGAAGGCCGACGTGACGTTCCAGCCCGGCGAGGGTATTACCGGCAGCCACCTGACCGTTCGCGGCACGGTGCCCGGACTGACCGCCGAGCAATTCGTCGAATTTGCCGAGGGAGCCAAGATCGGGTGCCCGGTGAGCAAAGCGCTCGCGGGAACGACGATCACGCTCGACGCGGCGCTCGCCTGACGGGTCAGTTCTTCGCGAAGAACACGTCAACGGTCTGGGCAGTGATCGACCGCACGCTCAACGTGTAGTTCGACCCGACCGGCGTTGACGCCTTGGCGTTGGCGATCACATTTCCGCTACACGCAATCAGAATCGTGCCCCCGGGTACGTCGATCAGACTCTTGCTCGTCGACGGGCTGCTGGAGGGGGTGGGGGTTGGGGTGCCCGACGGCGAGGCCGACGATGTGCCTGACGCGGACGGCGAGCTGCTGGGCGTCGCTGAGGGTGAGCCCGACGGCAACGGCGACTTCGAGCCGGAGGGAGTTGCCGATGGCGACGCCTGCACCGCACCGCCGACGGCCTTGCCGTTCTGACAGGTGAATACGTACTCGATCGCGTTCGCCGGCACCACAAACGGCGACGCTGAAGGCGGCGAAGGTGTGATGGGCGCCGTCGGGGTTGCGCTGACCGGGGCGGTCGCGGCTCTACTCGATCGACTGGCGCGTGGACTCGGGAGCAGCGTATTCGGCGGGCTGCCCGAAATCGGCGCTGTGGTGATCGCGGAGACGACGGCCGGGCTGCTCACTGGTGGAGACGGCGCGGGTGTTGAGCTCGCCTTGGGCTGCGGCCCATGCGCGCTCAGCAGGTCTTGGGTGCCGCTCACCTCGCGACCGACATGTTCGACCGCAGTAAAGGTCACGGCGGTGATCAGCACACACGAGAGCACCCAGCCGAAGGCGAGGGTCAGCGGCCGGCCGAACCACACGCGGCCGCCATCGCTGGCCCGGCGGCGGGGCGGCTCGTTGGCAGCCTCGTCGTGCGCCGATGGCCAATCATCTGGGCCGTTATCGCGTGCCACCTGTCCATTCTCGGCTCGCCGGGGTGGCTGCGGAGTTAAACGGCTCTCAAAGCCCCTGGGCGGTCTGCGGCCCGCCCGGTGTCGGTCAGGCCGCCAGATTGAGTAGCGTCACTGTCGTGCCCCGCCTCTTGCTGATCGAAGACGACGCCGCGATCCGGTCCTCGCTCACGCGGTCATTGAGCGAGCGCGGCCACGCCGTAGCGTCGGCGCCTACCGCGATGGCCGGTCTGCAGGCAGTGGTCGATACCGCGCCCGACCTGGTCGTGCTTGACCTCGGGTTGCCCGATCTTGACGGCGGAAAGCTGATTCAGATGGTCAGGGCCGTGAGCAAGGTGCCGATCATCGTGGCTACCGCGCGCGACGACCAGGCCGAAATGGTGCGCATCCTCGACTGGGGGGCCGACGACTACGTCGTCAAGCCGTTCGCCTCCGACCACCTTGAGGCCCGCATCAGAGCGGTCTTGCGCCGCATGGCCAGCGAAGACCCGGCGCAGGCGGTGGTGGTCGGCGGGTTGCGCATCGACCAGCGCACGCGTGAGGCGACTCTCGACGGCGCCAAGCTCGAACTCACCCGCAAAGAATTCGACCTGCTGCTCTTCCTCGCCGAGCATGAAGGCGAGGTGGTCAGCAAGCGGGTGCTGCTCGCCGAGATCTGGCAGCAGGCATACGGCGGCGCCGACAAGACCGTCGACGTGCACTTGTCGTGGCTGCGGCGCAAGCTCGGCGAGTCCGCAGCCGCACCGCGCTACCTCTTGAGCGTGCGTGGCGTCGGAGTGAAGCTGGTCGGCCCGACCGATCCTGAAAGCTAGCCGCACCGGTGCGCAGGAGGCTGCTCATTCTGGCGGCGGCGACCACCTCGCTTGTCATCGTCGCGTTTCTCGTGCCGCTGTCGGTCCTGGTCAGCAACCTGGCCCACCAACGTGCCCTCAATGACGGGCTGAAGCAGTCACAGACCGTGGTAAACGCGGTCCAGACGGGCGATCTCACCCGCGCCGTGATCGCCAGCGCGATCGCGCACACACCCGCCGGCATCGTCGTATCAGTGCAGCTCGGAGACGGCAGCTGGGTAGGGCCATTTGTGCCCGACGCGAACTCGACCGCGCGGCAACGAGCTGTCGGGCCGAATGGCACCGAGCTGCGAGAAGTGCAAGCGCGCTACGCCGGCGGCATCGAGATCTGGCACCCGATCACCGACCAGCCAGGCCGACCCATCGTCGTCCGCACGTTTGTCGAGTCGTCGCTATACGACAAAGGCGTGTTCTCGGCCGTCGTGATCTTGGTGATGGTCGGCATCGCGATTCTGATTGTGGCGATGGTCATCGCCGACCGACTCGCCCAGTGGACCGTACGACCCGTGGCCGCGCTCGCGTCGACGGCGAACCGGTTGTCGGCCGGTGAATTACTGGCTCGAGCCCCTGTCGCCGGCCCACGTGAGGTGGTCGAGGTCGGCGTCGCCATGAACCGGCTGGCGCAGCGCATCAGAGAATTGCTCGACGACGAACGCGAGCAGGTTGCCGACCTCTCGCATCGCCTGCGCACGCCAGTCGCGGCGGTCAAGTTGGCGGCCGAGGCCTTGCCCGAATCGGCCGAAGCGACCCGATTGACCGAACACGTCGACGCGCTCGAGCGTTCTGTCGGCGACGTCATCAGAGAGGCCCGGCGCGGCGTGCGGACGCGTTCGTCGCCGGGCTGCGACGTGGTGGCGGTCGTGAAAGGACGGGTCGCCTTTTGGTCAGTGCTCGCAGAAGACCAAGGACGCCGTGTCGAGCTGCGATTGCCCGCCACGCCGCGTTCGGTACGAGTATCGGCCGAAGACCTCGGCGCCGCGGTCGACGCGCTTCTGGAGAACGTGTTTGCGCACACGCCGGAGGGCACCGGCATGTCGGTAGCGGTCGAGCTTGGCCGGGTCGACGCGTGGATCACCGTCGCCGACGAGGGCCCCGGCATCGGGCAGGGGTCGGTCGACCGCGGCCGTAGTGCCGGAGGGTCGACCGGGCTTGGCCTCGACATCGTGCGGCGCACGGCTGAGGCGTCGGGTGGTCGCTTCGACGTCGGCGCGTCACCGAGTGGCGGCGCGTCGATGCTGATGCGTCTCGGCCCGTCGCAATAAGAACTGACCCGTCGCCATGACCTATTGACGCGCGGTTAGGTCGGTAGCTGCAGACCGGTATTCGTCGCTAGGAAACCCAGGGTGTCGGCGGAGAGATCGACACTGCGGCTGACTGCGCGCGCGCCATGGCCGACATCGCTTTCGCGGCGCAACACGATGGGTTTCGGACCAGCGGTGGCGGCCTGCAACGCGGCGCACATTTTGCGTGCGTGCAACGAATCGACGCGGGTATCGGAGTCGAAGACGGTGAACAACACGGCCGGATACGCCACCCCGTCGGCTACGTGGTGATACGGCGAATAGTTCAGCAACCAGCCGAGTTCGGTCGGGTCATCGGCGGTGCCATACTCCTCGCTCCACAGTTGACCGAGACCGAACTTTTCGTATCGCACCATATCGAGCAACGGCGCCGAGCAAGCGACGGCCGCATAGCGTTGAGGCGCCTGGGTGAGCGCGGCTCCGACAAGCAGCCCGCCATTGCTGCCACCGGAAATTCCCAGCTGAGCGGCCGTCGTCCAGCCGTTGTCGACCAGCCAGTCGGCAGCGGCGTGAAAGTCGTCGAACACGTTCTGCTTGTTGTCGCGCATGCCGTCGCGGTGCCAGCTCTCGCCTTCTTCGCCGCCGCCCCGCAAATTGGCGACGGCGTAGGTGCCGCCGGCTTCGACCCAGGCAAGCATGGTGGCCGAATATCCGGGGTTCATCGAAACGCCGAATCCGCCGTAGCCGCCGAGAATTGTGGGCCGCGGCTGCTCGGGTTCGGCGTCGGGCGACACGACGATCATGCGCACGGTGGTGCCATCGCGCGAGGTGTAGTCGACGAGGCGGGCATGCACCTTGGGCACGTCGACCGTGCCGGGCGCAGTCGCCCACGGTGTGGTCTGCCGGCTGATCGCATCGAACCGGAAAACGCTCGACGGCGTGACGTGGTCGGTGTAGCCGAACCAGCAGTCGGTGCCACCTTCCGGATGGTCGGACAGCCCGCCGATGGATCCTAGACCGGGCAGCGGCACGTCGCCGATGCGCTCACCGGTTTCGAGGTCGTGCAACGTGAGTTCGCCGACGGCATGCCGGGTGTATGCGGCGAGCAACAGCGGCCGGACCAATCCGTCGCCATCGAGGATCGCGAAATCCTCGAGCACCGCTTCGGGGTCTTCGGGAAGCAGATCGCGCCACGTCGCCATGCTCGGGTCGTGCGGCGTCGTGACGACCAGCCGACCCCGTGGTGCGTCGCGGTCGGTGTACAGGTAGGCCCGACCGTCACGGCCCACATGCAACGACGTGTGGGCGTCGACGCCAACCTGCACCTCCGTCAACACCGGTGCCGCCGGGTCGGACGTTGTGAGGTCGGCCAACCATAGGTCGTTACGCGGCGCGGTGCCGGGCGATGCGCTGACGACCAGCCAACGCCCGTCGATGCTCACCGACGCGGAGAAGAATGTGGTCTTGTCGAACTCGGCCCCGAAGATGCAGACATCGGTGGCTGCGTCGGATCCGAGCTGGTGCAGCCACACCCGGCGATGAAACTGTTCTTCACCGGCCGGCACATCGGTGGGCGCAAGTCGACGGACGTAGTAGAACGCCTGCCCACCAGGTAGCCAGCCGATGGGGGAGTACCGGCAGCGATCGATTGGTCCGTCGATGACGGCGCCGCTGTCGACATCGATGACCCGAAGTATCGACTCTTCGTCGCCGCCCGCTGACAGCTGATATGCCAGCAGTCGGCCTTCTTTCGACGGCTGCCACGCGTCGAGGGTTGTCGAACCGCTGGGGTCGAGCAGCATCGGATCTAGCAGCACGCGTTCGGTGCCATCGGGGTCGACGGTGATCAGCACGGCGTGTTCTTGCGAGGCCGTGCGGCGCATAAAGAACTGCCGTTCCCGGCGCCACGCCGGGGCAGTGACTACGCCGGCGGCCAAGAGTGCGGTCAGCCGTTCGCGTAGGCCGGCGCGGCCCTTGATCGCGCCCAGTTGGTCGCTTGCAAGGGCATCTTGGGCCGTGAGCCAGTCGACCGTTTCACCGGCGGTGGCGTCTTCGAGCCAGCGATACGGGTCGGCGACGTCGAACGTGGGCGAAGAGGCGGGCAACCGCTCGACCAGATCGTCGCGGTGGGCAGTCGGGTAGCTCGGCTGATCCATGCCCCAACCCTAACCAGGCGCAGACAGGTCGGCCGACAAAGGCCGCGCTAGGTCTCGATTCGTTCTCGACCCGCGGGTGGGCAGCTGAATTGCTGGCGTCGAGCCGATCGACCCGCGAGACTGTGCGCACATGAATCTGTGACGAGGCGGCGAGGAGGCGGAGCTAGCCGACATGGCTTACGCGCTTGTTCTCAACGCAACGTACGAGCCCATCGGCGTCGTACCCGATCGCCGCGCGCTCTTGCTGGTGCTTGCGGCGAAAGCAATTCCGCTCGAAGCCGGCGATGCAGTGGCACACAGTGCAACTGCCGCCATCACGGTTCCTGCGGTCGTCAAGCTGACCCGATTCGTGAAGATTCCGTATCGCACGGTAGTTCCGCTTACCCGCCGCGGTGTGTTCTTGCGCGACGGTGGGCGATGCGCGTACTGCGATGCGCCGGCGACCAGCCTCGACCATGTGGTGCCGCGCAGTCGCGGTGGAGCGCACACGTGGGACAACGTCGTGTCGTGCTGTCGTCGGTGCAACCACGTGAAGGCTGATCGAACCGTTTCCGAGCTCGGCTGGCGGTTGCGTAAGGTCCCACGCGCACCGAGCGGTGTGGCTTGGCGGATCCTTGGCACCGGTCGCAGTGATCCGAAGTGGATCCCCTACCTCGACGGCGAAGTATCGACCGGGTTCGGTCGATCGATTGACCAATCTGCCACCGCGTAGTCTCGCCGCATGGCCGACCTGCACGACCTTTCCGCTCTCGAACAGGCGGCCGCAGTCCGTGCGCACGAGGTCTCGCCGTCCGATCTGGTGGAGCACTATCTCGGCCGAATCGACCGCTTGAGCGATGCTGTGGGCGCGTACGTGACGGTGACGCCCGAACTCGCGCGATCGCAGGCTCGCTCGGCCGAACGCGCGTTGTTCGAAGATCCCGAATCGGCGCCGCCGTTGCTCGGCGTGCCGGTCGCGATCAAAGACCTCACCGACGTGGCCGGTGTTCGGTGCACGCTCGGATCGGCCGCGTTCGTCGATCGGGTGGCAACGGTCGACGCGCATGTGGTCACCTTGTTACGTCGAGCCGGCACGGTGATTCTCGGCAAGACGAATGCGGCCGAGTTCGGTGCGCCCGCTTACACCGAACCAGACGTCGCGCCACCGGCCCGTACGCCGTACGACCTGTCGAAATCGGCCGGCGGTTCGAGCGGGGGTGCCGGTGCTGCCGTGGCGGCCGGGCTCGCGCCGTTCGCCCAGGGAAACGACGGAGGTGGGTCGGTGCGCATTCCGGCGAGTGTGTGCGGGCTCGTCGGTTTGAAGGTAAGCCGAGGGCGGGTGAGCAACGGTCCGGTGTCGGGCGACTCCAGCGGATTGGCCTGGCACGGGCCGCTGACGCGCACCGTTCGCGATGCGGCTGCGTGGCTCGACGCGACTGCCGTCGCGATGCCCGGCGACCCGTACTGGGCTCCGCCGCTGCCCGCCGGTGACAGCTTCGTCGGTGCGGTCGATCGCCCGCAGTCACGGCTGCGAATCGCCCGGTACGCCGACCCGGTGATAACTGAGACTCCGGTCGATGCCGAGTGCCTGGCGGCGTACGACGACGCGACCAAAGTGCTCCTCGAACTCGGGCACGAAGTCGACGACGTCGTCGCTCCAGACGGGCGCGAACTCGTGCCCGATTTCGAACTCGTGTGGTCAGTGCTGGCGACGATGACGCGGGTGCCGGCGGCCCGCAGCGCGTCGTTGCGACCGCTTACGCAATGGCTGCGCGAACGTGGTGCACAGGTGTCAGGCCATGCCTACGCGATGGCGTTGGCGAGATTGCAGGCTGCGGCCCGACGCATCATCGTCGACCTCCTCGACTTCGACGCCGTCTTGACGCCGACGCTCGCGTCGCCGCCGGTTGCTGTCGGGGCACTACGTGATGACGCTGATCCGGCTCGCGACTTCGAGAACCAGAAACGCTTCACTCCTTTTACGGCGGTCGCCAACCTCACGGGGCAGCCGGCCATCACCTTGCCACTGGGGTGGGGCCAGACCGGGTTGCCTATCGGTGTGATGCTGACCGGCCGACCGGCAGGTGAGGCCGGGCTGCTCGCCTTGGCCGGCCAGCTCGAAGCCGCTCGACCCTGGTCGTTGCATCACCCGGACTGCTGGTGACCGGCATCGACCCGGGGTTGGCCGAGCTCGCCCACCTGCACGGCGTCGCCACGTCGTTTCACGATTGGCGGGGTGGCGAACGCACTGTCTCGGCAGCGGCCGTGAAGTCGGTGCTGCGAGCTTTGGGTGTGGATGCTGAGGGCGTCGATCCCGATGTCGCCGCCAGCTTGCCCGACGAACGGCACGACAATGCGTGGCGCCGCATGCTGCCGGTGTACGTCGTCACGCGCGCGGGCTCGGCGGTGCGGCTCGGCGTGCACGTATCGCACGGTGACCAGGTGTCGGTCGCAATTGAACTCGAAGGCGGCGACCACATCGACCTGGTACAGCAGATGGTGTGGATCGATCCGCGCATGGTCGACGGTGTGCTCACCGGCGAGGCCACGTTCGATATACCGGACGACGTGCCGCTCGGCTATCACCAACTGCACGCATCGTCGGGCCAGCGGACGGCAACTGCTCAGCTCATCGTCGTCCCCGATCGGCTTGAGGTTGCGCCACAACGGCAGTGGGGCTTCATGGTGCAGCTGTATTCGATGCGCACGCAGACGTCGTGGGGCATAGGTGACCTGCGTGACCTGGCGCAGCTGATCACCTGGAGCGCGCGCGAACTGGGCGCCGGTTTTGTGCTTATCAATCCGTTGCATGCGGCCGCCCCTGTGCCGCCGATGGAACCGTCGCCGTACTACCCGTCGAGTCGACGCTTCGTCAATCCGATCTACCTGTGCGTCGACGACGTGGCAGAAGTCGCTGCGTTGCCCGCCGCCGAAGTGTCGGCGGCCGCAGAGCCACTGATGTCGCGCAACCACGTAGACGAACTCATCGACCGCGATGCCATCTGGGCGGCCAAGCGCAGCGTGCTCGAGCGCGCGTTCGAGTCGCGCACCGATGCGGCACGGGCCGCGAAATTCCTTACGTATCAAGAAGAACAGGGCGCCGCGCTCGTCGACTACGCCACCTGGTGCGCCCTGGCCGATCGGTTCGGCTTGCCATGGCGCGAGTGGCCGACCGACCTGCACGACCCGCACTCAGCTGCGGTTGTGGCCTTTCGCGACGAAGCTGTTGAGCGGGTGCAGTTTCACGCCTGGCTGCAGTGGTTGTGCGCTGAACAGTTGACCAAAGTGCAAGCGCAGGCGACCGCGGCCGGCATGAGTCTGGGGGTCTTGAACGATCTCGCCGTCGGCGTCAGCCCCGAAGGTGCCGACTCGTGGGCTTTGCAGTCGGTGCTCGCCGATGGTGTCGTGCTCGGTGCGCCGGCAGACATGTACAACCAACAGGGGCAGCGATGGAACCTGCCGCCGTGGCAGCCGAGTGCGCTGGCCGCTGAAGGCTTTCGGTCGTTTCGTGATGTCGTGCGGGCGTCGTTCGCGCATGGCGGTGGGCTGCGCGTCGATCACATTCTCGGGTTGTTCCGACAGTGGTGGGTGCCCGACGACGCGTTGCCCGCGGACGGCACCTACGTGCGGCTCGACCATGAAGCGATGGTCGGCATCCTGCTGCTCGAAGCGCATCGGGCAGACGCACTGCTCGTGGGCGAAGATCTCGGCAACATCGAATGGTGGGTGCGCGACTACCTGCGGTCGCGGGGGATCCTGGGCACCTCGATCTTGTGGTTCGAACACGATCACGAAGGCCGCCCGTTGCCGCCCGATGCATGGCGCGAGCTTTGCTTGGCAAGTGTGACCACGCACGACATCCCCCCGGCCGCTGGCTACCTGACCGGCCAGCACGTTGAGCTGCGCAACGAGCTTGGCCTGCTCGAACGACCGGTCGACGAAGTACGTGCCGCTGACGAAGCCGAGCGGTTTCATTGGTTGCGCGCACTCGGCGACGCCGGCCTGATCAGCCCGTCGCTGCTCGCGACGTGGAGTTCGACCGCTGAACTACGCATGCATCTCGATGCGCACGTTGACACCGTGATCGAAGCGCTGCACGCCTACCTCGGGGCGACCGCGGCGCGCTTGATCGGCGTGTACCTGCCCGACGTCGTGGGTGACCGGCGTCCGATCAATCAGCCGGGCACCGTCGATGAGTATCCGAACTGGCGAGTGCCGATGGCGGACGCCGGCGGGCGGCCGGTGCTCCTCGACGACCTGATGGCAGCACCTACTGCGCGCCGGTTGGCCCAGGTGGTCGCCGGCGGCAGCCGATCCGTTACGGTGGCGTCGTCCGGCGATCAGCCACGCAGCTGATCTTCATCCGACCTCGCGAGGCACTTGTGAACGCCCCAGGACGCCCGCGGCCGTTCGTACGGCTCGCCGCTGCCGTGACGACAGCGGCCACCGGCGGCATCGCAACCCTGCTGCTCGCGGCCGGCCCGGTCGCCGCCGTCGGGGAGCGGGGCACTCCCGGTGGCAAGCTGTCGGCAGCGGAAACGTTCGCCATCTTCGTCGGCGCACCGGTCGCAGCGGCCGCCATCATCGCGTTCTTGGTTGTCTTGCCGTCGATGGTGCGCGGCCCGCGCTATCGTCCTGGACGCTCGTGGGCGTCGGCGTCGCGCTGGTTCGGTGAACCCGCTGGTGGTGAGGTCGCGGCCGAAGCCATCACCTCGCTGCCGCCGGCAACTGTCGAAGGCGGTGGCGCGAGTGCCCGCTGGTGAAGCGTTCACCGCGCACCAGGCACTGCAGGTGCGCCAGGCCATCGCCGCAGCCGAAGCCGAGACCGGCCTGACGTTCTCTGTCTACGTCGGTCGGGTGCACGGCGACCCGCGGCCGTACGCCATGCAGCTGCACGCCGCGTTGGCCGACCAGGCCGATCGCGGAGTGTTGGTCCTGATCGAACCAGAGGCCCGTCGGGTCGAGGTCGTGACCGGCGAGACCGCCCGTCGCCGGCTCGACGATCGGGCCGCCGGACTCGCCAGCCTGTCGATGGCCACCTCATTCGCCGGCGGCGATCTCACCGGCGGCATCACCAACGGACTCCGCATGATGGCGCAAGCCGCGGCTCGGCCGCCGGTCCTGCACCAGCACGACAGCGACTGACGCGCTACCGATCTCGCGCTCTCGCCCAGCTACCGATCTCGCGCTCGCGCACGAAGCGCACGCGTCAACGCGTCCTTGTGCTCCAACAGGATTCGCCGCAACCCTGCCGACGGTTGCGCGCGGTCGAGGTAGTCGTCGACGAGATCGACGGTTGACTCGTCGATTGCAAGGAACGGGAACATGCCCTCGGCGATCGTGCGCCCGGTGTCGCTGGTGCGCGACTGCCACACGTCGGCGATCTCGTCGAAATACTTCGTCGTGTAGGGCTGCAGAATCTCGACTTGGTTTGCCTGATGGAAGCCCGCGATCATCGCGCCGAGTTCGGCATTGTGCAGGTCGACGTCGTGCATGATGGTCGCCCACGCTGCCTCTTTCGACGCCACGTCGGGCAGTGACGCGCGCACGGCGGTCGCATGTCGGCGTCCGGCTGCAGTGTCGTCGGTGGCGAGCTGCGCGTCGATGTCGGCGCCGCCCACGCGACCGTAGGCAGCGAGTCGAGCGAGCAACGTCCATCGCAAATCGGTGTCGACTGCGAGTCCGGGCGGCACGTCGCGCCCTGACCACCACCCTTCGACGACGTCAAGGTGCTGTCCCGAATCTGCACTCGCCGCGAATGCCCGTACGAGCGCGAGCTGATCGTCGCTGCCAGGCTCGGCGCCCGGAAGGTGGGCGTGACAGGCCGCCGCGAGCGCGTCGAGCCCGGTTTCGCGATAGCCGGGCGCCGACCACCGCTCAACCGCCAGCCTGGCTTGCCGCAGCACGCTTTGCAGCACGCCGATATCGGTCTCGCTGTCGAGCAAGTGAATGACCAGGCGCAAATAGTCACGGGCGGCCATCTCGGCGTCGCGGGTCATGTCCCATGCGGCCGTCCAGCACAGTGCGCGCGGCAGCGACCCGGTGAGTTCGGCGATGGCCTCGGTCACGGTGAGCAGCGACCGCTCGTCGAGCCTGATCTTCGCGTAGGCGAGGTCGTCGTCGTTCACCAGAACCAGATCCGGACGGCGAGTGCCAATGAGTTCTTTCACCTCGGTACGAGCTCCGACGACATCGAGTTCAACCCGCTGCGTGCGCACGAGGCCGTCAGCGGTGCGGTTATAACACCCGACGGCGAGGCGATGCGAGCGCAAGGTCGGATGCTCGGCGGGAGCTTCCTGTAGCACCGCAAACGAGGTCAGCACGCCGTTGTCGTCGGTTTCAATCTCTGGCCGCAGCGTGTTGATGCCGGCGCTTTCGAGCCACTCTTTCGACCACGCCGAAAGGTCACGGCCCGACGCCCGCTCGAGCGATCGCAGCAAGTCGTGCAAGGTGCTGTTGCCCCATGAGTGGGCGTCAAAATACCCGCGCAGGCCAGCAAAAAAGGCTTCGCTGCCGACCCAGGCAACAAGCTGCTTTAGCACCGACGCACCCTTGGCGTAGGTGATGCCATCGAAGTTGGTTTCGACCGCCTCGAGGTCGATGATGTCGGCCGCAATGGGGTGCGTGGTGGAGAGCTGATCTTGCCTGCACGCCCAGGTCTTCTCTTCGTTGGCGAACGTCGTCCATGCGTGCGGCCAGCGGGTCGCTTCGACGGTCGCGAGGTTGGCCATGTAGGTGGCGAAAGATTCGTTGAGCCACAGGTCGTCCCACCAGCGCATGGTGACGAGGTCGCCAAACCACATGTGCGCCATCTCGTGCAAGATCGTGCCGGCGCGACTCTCGTACGCCGCGTCAGTGACCCGCGACCGAAACAGGTAGTCCTCAAGAAACGTGACGGAGCCAGCGTTTTCCATCGCGCCGGCGTTGAACTCGGGCACGAACAGCTGGTCGTACTTGCCAAACGGATACGGCCGGGCGAACACCTCTTCGAAGAAGGCGAACCCCTGCTTGGTCACCACGAAGATGTCGTCGGCGTCGAGGTGCGGCGCCAGCGAACGACGGCAGTACAGACCGAGTGGAATGTCGCCAGCATGCCCGTGGTGCACGTCGCGTACTACGTGATACGGCCCCGCGATCACGGACGTGACGTACGTCGACAGCGGCGGGGTGGGCGGGAAATGCCAATGAGCGGACGCCGTCGTGCCCGCTGCATCGGTGGACGCAAGCCCGTCGGATGCAACCTCGGCGGGCATGACGTCGGGTGCAGTAACCGAAACCACGTGCCAGTCGGCCGGCGCGTCAACCTCGAGTTCGAACGTCGTCTTGAGGTCAGGCTGGTCGAAGCAGGCGTAGACCCGCTGGGCGTCGGCGGTCTCGAATTGGGTGTACACGTACGCGCGGCCGTCGACGGGATCGGTGAAGCGGTGCAGGCCCTCGCCGGTATGCATGTAGAAGCACTCGGCAACGATCTCGAGTTCGTTGGCTGCTTGCAGGTTAGGGAGATCGACCCGCGCGCTCGGAATGCGGTCGAAAACGTCGAGCGCGACGCCATTCAGCGTCACTGACCGGATGTCGGCCGCGATGAGGTCGATGAACGTGGCCGTGCCGGGCTCATGGCAGCTGAACCGCACAGTGGTGGTCGACACGAATCGGTCCGGCTTGGCCGCGCCCGGGGTGAGGTCTAGGTGCACGCGTGTTTCGAGAGCGTCGACGGGGTCTCCGTTGCCGGGAACCGGGCCAATGATGCGCGCCCGCTCGGCTGCCTCATCGCGGCTGAGGTTGTGCCCCACCACCGGCTGCCTCTCCTCCGACGGTCGTTCCCCCACGGGCGGCACCCGAGATGAGCCTGCTCGTCACGTCCATCCGATCCTCGCACGCGGCGAATTGGCCGTCTCGCCCACCCGGCGGGTGGTGAGCCGAGCGCACGCGCGCCGTGGCAGACTCCGCGCCATGCGCGTGTACCTCGGCTGCGATCATGCCGGATTCGAGTTGAAGAACCAACTCGTCGGTTGGCTGGCCGACAATGGCTACGACCCGGTCGATTGCGGCCCAGCAACATATGCGGACGACGACGACTACCCGCCGTACATCATCGACACCGCGCTGCGGGTGGTCGCGGATCAAGGCAGCTTCGGCATCGTGATCGGTGGATCGGGCAACGGCGAGCAGATCGCGGCAAACAAGGTGAAGGGCATTCGGGCTGCGCTGGCCTGGAACGACGACACCGCAACACTCGCGCGCCAGCACAACGACGCGAACGTCATCAGCATCGGTGCTCGCCAGCACACGATGGGTGAGGCGACCCAGTTGGTCGAGGCTTTTCTGGCCACCTCGTTCAGTGGCGAAGAACGGCACGTGCGACGCCTCGCGATGGTGACGAAGTACGAGGAGACCGCGCAGCCGCCGACGGTGCGTGAGTCGCGCACGCCCTGACTCGGCCGGTCCGGCAGCCGTTCGTCTGGTAGCGGTTGGCGCCGCGGGTTACGCTGCCCGACCATGACGGTGTGGCCGCTTGGCCGGAGGAGGCGAGCCGCACTGGCGACATCGACCGAGGCAACGACGGTGCGCCCGCCGGTTCGCCGGGATTGGTCGATCGCGAACTCGGGCCGCTGGATGGCGCCCAAACCGGCCCTGCGTTGGCTACTCGCCGTGGTCATCGCCATTGGCGTGCTCAACCCGATCGCGGGGTCGGGGTGGGTGTCCCGCGGCTGGCTCGCGCTGCCGATCCTCGCCGGGAGTCTGTTGCTTCGCCGGCGCGCGCTGCGCGTGCTGATCGCCGCTGTCGCCCTCGCTCTTGGCTACGACGCGTTGATTTCGGGCTGGAGTGGTGTAGTCCGGGTCAGCCTGGTCGTCGAGATCGCGGCGATCGCCATCTTCGGCTACCGGCTGGCGCGCACCAGAGAGTTGCTGGGCATGCAGGGCCTCCGGGGCGAGTCGATGCTGCTCGAACTTCGTGACCGATTGCGCATTCAGGGCGAGATGCCGCCCCTGCCGCCCGGCTGGCAGCACGAGACGCTGATCCGGTCGGCCGGTGCGGGATCATTTGGTGGCGACTTCGTCGTCGCCGGACTCACCAGTGAAGGGGCTGTGCTCGAGGTGGTGTTGGTCGACGTTTCCGGCAAGGGGGTCGACGCCGGCACTCGCGCCTTACTGCTGTCGGGCGCATTCGGCGGGCTGCTTGGTGCGGTCGAACCGGCAAAGTTCCTGCCAGCCGCCAACGACTATCTCCTACGTCAGCGTTGGAGCGAAGGGTTCGCAACCGCCGTCCATCTTGTTATCGACCTCGGTACCGGCCACTACGTGCTCGAGTCGGCCGGTCACCCGCCCGCCGCGCACTTTGTCAGCGGCAGTGGCATGTGGAACGTGATCGCCGGCGACGGCATGGTGCTTGGCGTGCTGCCTGAGGCCCGGTATCCACCCGTACGCGGCGTTCTCAACGTCGGGGACGCGATGCTGCTGTATACCGACGGTCTGGTCGAGACCTCGAAGCGCGAAATATCTGTCGGCATCGACAAGTTGATCGGTGAAGCTGAACGACTCGTCACCCACGGGTTCCGTGATGGCGCTGCCCACCTGATCGAACGGGTTGCGCCGGACGGCGGCGACGACCGCGCGCTCGTGATGATCTGGCGCGAGTAGAGGGCCGACCAGGCTCACGCGCGGTCCGCACACCGGCGGACAGAACTGTCCGCCGGGGCAGCTAGCGTGTCCGTCATTGCCCTGCGCCCACTGATCAGGAGTAGCTATATGACCACCTCGACGCACGCGCCCGCCGCTGTACCGGGCGCGGCCCGGCGCGGCCATCACCCGGGCCTAGCCCTGGCGGTGATCACGGCCAGCCAGCTGATGGTGGTGCTCGACGCCACGATCGTCAACGTCGCGTTGCCGACGATCCAGACTGCGTTGAAGTTCTCGTACACGAACCTCACCTGGGTCTTGAATGCCTACACGCTGACGTTTGGCGGGCTACTCCTGCTCGGCGGCCGCGCCGGCGACATCCTGGGCCGGCGACGCGTCTTTGTCTTTGGCATTGCGTTGTTCACCTTCGCGTCGTTCCTCGGCGGTTTGGCCACGTCGTCGTCGTGGCTGCTCGCGGCGCGCGCCCTTCAAGGGGTGGGCGGGGCTATTGCGTCACCAACTGCGCTGTCGCTGATTACCACCAACTTCGAGGAAGGCGCCGAGCGCAACCGCGCATTCGGTGTTTTCGCCGCAGTGTCAGGTTCTGGGGCTGCAATTGGGCTGCTGGCCGGCGGCATGCTCACTTCCTGGCTGTCGTGGCGGTGGGTGCTCTTTGTGAACGTGCCGATCGGCATCTTCATCGCGCTGATCGCCCGTGAATACATCAACGAGTCGGAGAAGCACCCAGGTCGATTCGATGTGGTCGGCGCGATCACGTCGACGCTTGGCATGGTGTCGCTTGTCTACGGCTTTATTCGCGCGTCAGGTACTGCTGGTTGGGGCGACTCGATCACGATCATCTGCTTTGTCTTGGCCGTCGTGTTGCTGGTGAGTTTCTTCTTCAACGAGACGCGTAGCCCACAGCCCATCACGCCGCTGCACATGTTCAAGAATCGAAATCGATCGGGCAGCTACGTCGTGATGCTGTTGCTTGCTGGCGCGCTCTTCGCGATGTTCTTCTTCCTGACCGTATTCGTGCAGCGCATCCTGCACTACAGCCCGCTGAAGACCGGCTTCATCTTCCTGCCGGTCAGTGCGGCGATCATCGTGAGTGCGCAGATTTGCGCCAAGCAGTTGGTGAAAGTCGGGCCGAAGCCGTTCATGGTGCTCGGCGGAGTGATGTGCGCGTCCGGCCTGTGGTGGCTATCGCTGGTCAACGTGCACAGCACATATGTGGCCAACTTGCTCGGCCCGCTCGTCGTCTTCGGTCTCGGCATGGGGTTCTTGTTCGTGCCACTGACCATGGTGGCAGTTGCCGGAGTCGAGCCGCACGAATCTGGGTCGGCGTCGGGGCTACTAAACGTGATGCAACAGGTCGGTGGCTCGCTTGGTTTGGCTATCTTGACCACAGCGTTCGCAACCGCGCAGCGCCATGCAGCCGCTGGGTCGAGCGACGCGCAGAAGTTGGCGCACGGCATCTCGGTCGCGTTGCAAGTCTCGGTCGTGTTCGGAGTTGGCGCGCTGATAGCCAGCATCTTCTTGATCAAGGCCAAGGCTTCCGACCTCGACCCGAGCGCGATGCCGGGCATGGGGTAGCGGCGAGCGGCTAGGTCGCGTTACAGGTGGCGTCGAGCGAGTCGGTCGCCTGATCGAACGACGTCGAGACCAGGTTCGGCCACGTAGCGGTGCCGACCCCGACCATGAAGTCGTGCAGGTCTTGGCCGCGCGCGGCAACGGCCGTCATGGCCTGCACCTGGGCGGCGTCCGTCGTCGTCTTTGCCATGGCACGGATCGTCACGACACCGGCGGCGATCGCCGGTGCTGCGCCGGTCAGGTTGCCCTTGCCCATCGCCTGGACGATGGCGCCGTAGACGTTCGCGACGGCTGAGGTCGCGGTGCTGCAGGCGTTCGCAGTCGGCGCGGCGCTCGGTGCGGTTTTCGGGTGGCGCACCTTCAGCGCGCCGATGTAGATCGTCTGGCCGCTCTTGGCGGCGACGTCAGGGTCATCGATCGGGCGGTCGGCAAAGTCGACCGCCGGCGCGGTGATGGTCGCGGCATTCGGCCCGGTGACATTTGCAGCCTTCGGCGCGACGGCGGCGGCATGGCTCGATGCGGCCGATGACAGGGCTGACGGGCTTGCCTTGGCGCTTGGTGCCGTTGCGACCTGAGCCGGAGCGGGACTGGAAACTGCGGCGGTCGCGATCGCCTTGATGTGCACGATCGGCCCTTGGCTCGAGGCCGCGATCGCACTGACGGCCATTGTGACGATCGTGATCGCGATGCCGACCGGGAGCGTGAGCGGGGAGTGGCTCCATCCGGAACTCGGGGGCCACCACGCGCGACGGACGACAACCTCGTCGATGTCGGCTGCATTGGCAGGGCGGGGAGGAAGCACGTCAGACCGCGAGCGTCCGCAGTCACTGCAGAACCTGCCGACCATGGTGGCACCGCAAAACGCGCAGGCACCGACTCCGCCTTGGCGCGGGCGGTATGGAGTCGGCGACACTCCGGTCGAACCGGAGCTGTCGGTCGCTGGCGTGGCGGGTGCAGGGACGGAACTCGCGTTCGGATTGAGCCTATGCACTGGGATTCCTACCGTTTGTCGTCAGGTCCTCTCCAGGTTCGGGCCTCGACGTGGGGAAGTCATCGACCATCCGCGCACGCGACCTCACTCTTTCGTCGCATTTCGTCTGCCGCAGTGGATCAATTTCTCCGTGCAAAGAGACGCAACAGACGCAGATATGGCCAAACCCGACGCAGCTGCGCTCGTTACTGGCAGATCGAGTGCCTGTCGGCACACAGTCGATAGGACGTTCCCGCCTCAAATTGGATGCGGCTGGCGAACTGGTATGGCGCTCCGCCGACGCCGTCCGCCAACACCACGACGTAGGGGAAGCCGATCTTCCATCCGCCGTCGTAGGCGCCGAAGCTGTCGCTTTCGCCTGCGCGGTACCCCGCTTTGAAGGCGGCGACGGTGTCTGCTTTCGACCCGGGCGGGACGCTGTCGCCGATCTGGAGTGCTCGGCCGGCGGCCAGACCCGCTGCATAGTCGGCCGTGTTACTGGCGACAGACCCGTGGCTATTGCTTGGCGCGCTCGATCGACCGATGAGCCACCCCGCGGCGCCGACACCGACCGACACGACGCCCACCAGCAAAAGGACGCGGATCGTCGCGAATGGCGTTCGTTTCGTCATGTGCCCACTCTGGCGCACGTACCGGAGCCGATTCGTTATGGCGGAGATCTCAACTCGACTCAGTTTTGGTCGATCAGACCTCATAGGTGTTCCCACCCCACGAGTCGGAGCAGTGATGTCGTTCGACACCGCCAGCACTAGCGCGGCGGCTACTCAGCCGTCCCTCGCTGCGTGGCTGGGCAGGCTCCGCCGTGCCCTCGCGCTCGAGTTCGTCGTGATCGTTATCGCTGTCAACGTCGGCGTCGTCACCCTTACTGGCACAGGGGTTCTGCATCGATCGGCTTGGCTCGCGGATCTTGCCCTCAGCGCGCTCGCCGCGGCGATCGGCGCCCTTCTGCTGGGCGTTGTTCGTCGACGCCACGACCACCACTTCGCTGCCTCAATCCGAGCCTTGCAGCGGGTGACCGAGGGTGATCTCATCACGCCGGTCGTCGTCGGCTCGCGCGGCCAAACTGGCTTCATCGAAGACGCGACGGCGCAGATCGTGCACCAGCTTCGCCAGCTGCTCACCGAGGCCGCCAACGGCGCGCAGCTCCTCGGCGAGGGCTGGCGGACGATGAACGACGTCGCATGGTCGATGATGAACACCTCCGAAGGCACAGTTGGCGACGCGGCGGCGGCCGCAGGCGCCGCAGCCGAGGTATCGGAGAAAATGCAGTTCATCGCCACCGCCACCGAAGAAACCACGGCAACCATGCGCGACGTGGCCAACCATGCGGCCGAAGCGTCCGCGATCGGACAATCCGGCGTCGTGCAGATCACCGACGCGGGCAACACAGTCGAGAACCTCCAGGTCGCATCGCGACGCGTAGAAGATGTCCTCCGGCTCATCAACGGCGTCGCGCGCCAGACACACCTGCTTGCGCTGAACGCCACCATCGAGGCCGCCCGCGCCGGCGAGCACGGGCGCGGGTTCACGGTCGTGGCGAGCGAGGTCAAACAGCTTGCCGAGCAGACCGCCCACGCGACCGGCGACGTCACGTCGACGATCCGCGAAATCGAGGCGGGCTCGGCTCGCGCGGCGTCGTCCATGCAGAACGTCAGCCAGACCATCATTGGAATGAGCGAACGGCAATACTCGATCGCCACCGCGGTGGAACAGCAGACGTCAACGACACAGGCGATCGCCCGTACAACAGCCACCGCCGCGGATCAGGCCGTCGCGCTCGCAGCCAACGTCAAGTCGTTGACGGACGCCGTCCGCCTCGGCGCCTACGCCGGGGCCAAAGCTCGCACCGTCGCCGCCGACGTCGCCGAGATCGAGCAGACCATCCGGACGATCGTTGAGCGCTACCAGTACGAGGCGCTCGAGTCGGCCGTCGATCGCCATCTCGACGTCGGGCCAGCTGTGGCGACGACCGTCGACGGAATCATGACGATCCCGAACGACGTCACCGGCTCCGGCCTGAACCAGTTCAGGTACGACGGCACCTGGGGTCACGCCACCGGCAACCTCGAGGCCGCAGGAACAAACTCGCACTCGAGCATGCCGGGCGACACGTGCACCCTGCGATTCGTCGGCACCCGCATTCGCTTCTATGGGGTCGTCGCGCCGAACCACGGGCTGGCGTCGGTCTCGGTCGACGGTGGCGAGCCGATGACGATCGATCAGTTCGCGAGAGAACGCCATCAAGGCGGCCTCGGCTGGCAAAGCGAGCTCCTCCCGCGGCGCGAGCACGTCTTTGAGCTCAGCGTCCTCGGTACGGCAAATCCAGAATCACGTTACGTCTGGGTCAACGTCGACCGGGTCGAGATCGATCTCTGACGCTGCGCTGCCGTGCCGCGAGGCCCTCGTTGTCGAGCAGCCGAAAGTGTTGGCGAAGGTGATAAGTTTCGTCGACCAACAAATCGCTACCTGAGGAGGGCCTCTACGTGCTACGCCCGACCCCCCAAGATCGGTTCACGTTCGGACTGTGGACCGTCGGATGGCAGGCGCGAGATCCGTTCGGTGACGCGACGCGGCCGGCACTCGACCCAGTCGAGAGCGTTCATCGGCTAGCCGAACTCGGTGCCTACGGCGTTACTTTCCACGACGACGACCTGATTCCGTTTGGTAGCAGCGATTCAGATCGCACCACCCACATTGAGCGATTCAAGGCGGCGTTGAAGGAAACCGGCCTTGTCGTTCCGATGGTCACGACGAACCTCTTCACCCACCCGGTGTTCAAGGACGGCGCGTTCACAAGCAACGACCGCAGCATTCGCAGATATGCGCTGCGAAAGGTCATGCGCAACCTCGATCTCGCCGCCGAACTCGGCGCGAAGACATACGTGTTCTGGGGTGGCCGCGAAGGTTCCGAGACTGACTCCGCCAAAGACGTGCGCTCGGCGCTGGCGCGC
>Ga0066789_10000041_pt1 | contig 32494 bp, 37 predicted proteins | sample OrgsoiDNA2013049_FD_70960 | JGI IMG/M metagenome (GOLD analysis project Ga0066789, IMG submission 70960) | Permafrost soil microbial communities from the Arctic, to analyse light accelerated degradation of dissolved organic matter (DOM) -... | ecosystem: Environmental > Terrestrial > Soil >...
CGAGTTCGCCCGCGCCCAGGGAGTGGGCCAGCTGTCCATGTGGTCGCTCAATCGAGACTTCACCTGCGGACCCCCGTTGCCCACGGCCCTGCCGGTCGTGCAGACCGCCTGCAGCGGGATCGACCAGGGCACCCAGCGATTCGCCAACGTCCTCGCGGCCGATTTGGCCTCCGCCTCCACCTCTTCCTCCCGGTCACCATCCGGCAAAGGAAGATCCCCGACCCCGTCGCCGACGCCCGACACCGTCGACGTCCCTGCGCATAGCCCCTTCCCGATCTGGGACCCATTGGGGAGGTATCCGGCGGGAACGAAGATCGTGTGGCACCACGAGGTCTTCAACGCCAGGTACTGGACCACCGGCTTCGCCCCGGACACACCGGTGGCCAACGCCAAGGACTCCCCGTGGACGCTTCTTGGTCCGGTGCTGCCCGGCGACACCCCCGCCCCGATGCCCACCCTTCCGGCAGGGACCTATCCCCAGTGGAACCCAACCGATGCCTACATCGCAGGTTCGCGCGTGCAACTCGGGCTCGTGCCCTACGAGGCCAAGTGGTGGTCACAGAAGCAAGAACCCGGCCTCTTCTTCGCCGGCGGTTCCCCATGGCTCCTCGTCGTACCGGGCACCTGACACGGGCGCGGTCATCCCGAGCCCTGGAGTGACACGAGGTCGAACCCCGGGACACGACGCTCGGATCCCGCTCTTATCCGCCTACCTCGGGGCGGCAGCGCACACGGGCTTGGCGTGACTTGGATGACCATGGGGTCAGCGACCCCTTCGCCAAATGAGGAGCATTCTCGACACGAGTGTCCTCCCGGGACCAAATTCTGGTGAAATTCAGGGAGAGATAGCAAGCAGCATCGTCTCGCTGGCGGAGTTGTCAGCGCCTCACGGCGCACGCGGATCGACGCTTGGTAGGGCATGATTCCGGCATGTGACCAGACACCCCGGCGAGATGACGAGAGCGATGCGGCCAATGACTGAACCGACCCTTGATCCGCTCGTCCAGCGGGCAATGCTCAGCAACGACCTGGCGTACGAGGTGCTGCCCTGCGATCCCGACATGGCCGATACAGCTGCCTTCTGCGCTCACTACGGCTTCGCCATTGAGCAGGCGGCCAATACCATCCTCGTCGCCTCCAAGAAGGTCGCCCCGCCGAAGTACGCCGCATGCGTCGTGCTGGGCACAACTCGGTTGGACGTTAACAAGAAGGTCAGCGAACTGCTCGCTGTCAAGCGTCTCTCCTTCGCCGACGAAGAGACCACCATGGACCTCACAGGCATGATGATCGGTGGGGTCACTGCGTTTGGCATTGGTGATCTGCCCATCTACGTCGACAGTGCGGTCATGGAGCAAGCCCTGGTGGTTATGGGTGGCGGCAATCGCTCCAGCAAGCTGCTGCTCGACCCCAATGAGCTCACCAAGCTGCCCAATGTGGTAGTCGTCGAGGGCCTCGCCAAGCCCAAGTAGCGCCGTCGGCCCGAAGCGAAACGGATGTGCCGACAGCCAGCGCTCGCATCGCATCAAGCAGATGCGGACGCCGTACCTGACTGTCCATGACTTGGCGAGGTCGCACAGCAGGTTCACTGCCAGGTCAGCCTGTCGATCGGCACGAACAGGTGGTCGTGGAAGTAGCCAGCCACGACGTTTCAGCTGATGCAACTTCTGGCCAGTTGCACGGCGACGGCTGCACTGAGGCCGACAGCATCTAGCGATCAGTGAACGCGGAAGGTGATCATGGCTGCGATGTACTCGTAGGGCAGGCCAAGTCGGTCAGCTTGGTCTTGATCCAACACAAGGGTCACCACCTCCGCCTTACTGACGAGCGCCACCGGGTTGGCCGTTTCCGGTACTCGGGTGGTGGTCGTGAAGATGTACCGACCAGGTGGTAGCTCTGGCTCCACGGTGCTTAGCAACGCAGCGAGATCTCTTTCACCGCTCATGCGGCCAACCTGACGCCCCTGCGAACCGTCACGCATTCGGTGCGCGCTCATCGGCCACGAGCGAATCGCGGAAGAAGAGCGCATCTTGACTGATGCCATGATCAGGACAGCTCGCTGCGGAAACGATTGCAACGAAGGGCTGCCAGTGAGCGGCTCGTCGCGATCATGTGGTGAAGTGGCTGACGCTGGCGAGGTGCTGCTGGTCCCATCAGTCCAAGAGCGCGGAAGTCCACCGCCCCAGGTGCGCTTCGATGTAGTCGGCGGCCGGGCCCCAGTGCTCACCGTGGCCTTCGGCGTACAGGCGGGCCCACGGCTGATCTCCCGTGAGGGAAGCCGAGTGGAGAAGGTCATACATCCCGCGCGTATGCGCGCTGATCAAGGCCGGGAACGCTGTTCGTTGCTGCTCGTCAAGGCCGTACCCGTCGACCAGCGCGCGCAGCCGAGGGCCGTCCAGAACAGGGTCGCCGCCGGCACGCAAGGGGATGAAGGTCGACGCTGTGTAGGCCAAGTCCCACAGCCGCGAGCCCGGGCCCGCGCCGTCCCAGTCGATGAACACCCATCGGTCCCCATCACGGACCAGATTCCACGGAGCGAGGTCATGATGGCAGATCAAGTCTTCGCGATCAGGAGCGATCACCACATTCCACTGTGGCACCGGTGGTGGCTGGAAGCTCTGCGCGGCGTCGTGGAGCTGGTGGATCAACCCACCAAGCCGTAGCAGCTCGTCGGCCGTGAGTGGCGGGAGACTGTAGGCCATCGTTCCAGGGACGTACTCCAAGATGTAGCGGCCGAGCTCGTCGCGACCCAACGAGCGGGGCGCACCCGAAAAACCGACCACGGCGAAGTGGTCCAGCAGCGCCTCGACGGCCGCGGTGGCGACACCAGCCGGCTTGCGCACGGTCGGGCCGACCCGGACAACCGCGTCAGCGACATTCCCGCCCTCAAGGACGTGCTCGGCCGATGACGTCATGAGCCCTATCGTCGCACCCACTCATCGCAAGCCGGTGCGGTCGCGTCGTGTCGACCGTCCACTCTGCCCATAGCAGACCGCAAGTGGATGGCTTTCTGCGATCGCCACGACCCGGACCGCGGACCGTTCGACACAGAGATTGGCTCTTGCTCGGCCTCGATAGCCTCCGATGTCACATTCGTTCCGGTGACCTGACACCGAGAAGATCCAGACCCTGGGTTAGCACCCTCAGGGTCACCGCGATCAGGGCCAACCTGGAGCTTCGGGTTGCTTCGTCCTCTGCCTTCAGTACCGGGCAGTGCTCGTAGAACGTTGTCAACGCCTGCGCCAGGTCGAACAGGTAGCCACACAGCCGGTGCGGTTCGAGGCTGACGCCGACCTGCGCCACGACCGATCCGAAATCGAGCAGGATGACGGCCAGGGCGCGTTCAGTCGGCTGGCCGATCAAGATGGGTCCGATGACGAGGTCCGGGTCAAGGGAGGCCCTGCGAAAGATCGACCGGATCCGAGCGGCTGCGTACTGCAGATACGGCCCGGTGTTGCCGGTCAGCGACAGCATCCGGTCGAAGTCGAACGCATACTCGCTGTCATGTGCCACGGAGAGGTCTGCATACTTGACCGCGCCGATCCCGACCTGCTGTGCGATATCCGCGCGGGTCTGCCCGTCCAGGTCGGGACGCGCCTTGTCCACGACCGCACTCGCCCGTTGCACCGCTTCCTGTAGCAGAGCCATCAGGCGTATCGGCGTGCCACTTCGGGTCTTCAGGATCTTGCCGTCGCCGCCGAGAACATTGCCGATCTTCACGTGCACAGGCTCGACGTCGTCCGGTAGCCAGCCGGCCTGCCGAGCCGTGGCGAACATCATCTGCAGGTGCAGGTGCTGCGGAGCGCCGATCACGTAGAGAATCCGGTCCGCCTTGAGCTCTTCGACCCGGTACTTGATGGTGGCCAGATCCGTGGTGCCGTAGCCGTAGCCGCCGTCACTCTTGCGGATGATCAGGGGCATCGGCTTACCCTCGCGGCCGGTGAAGCCCACCGGGAAGACGCACAGCGCCCCCTCGCTCATCACGGCAATGCCCTTGCTCTGCAACTCGTCACAGATGGCAGCAAGCACGCCGTTGTAGGAGCTCTCACCAGCCAGATGCTCGTCGGTGAGGGTGACATCGAGCATCCGATAGATCCCGTTGAAGTAGGTCTTCGACAGTGCGAGAAGCTGGTCCCAGAGCCGCAGCGTCGGCTCATCACCCGCCTGCAGCGCCACCACTCGTGCGCGGGAACGGTCGGCGAAGTCCAGCGACTCATCGAACTTCGCGCGGGCCGCTTGGTAGAACGCGTTGGGATCGTTCTTGAGCAAGGCGGCATCAGGGGTGCCTTGCCCGACTTCCAGCAGATGCTCGATGAGCATCCCGAACGGTGTGCCCCAGTCGCCAACGTGATTCTGGCGGATGACGTCGTGCCCGAGCAGCTCCAGGGTGCGAGCCAGCGCGTCACCCACCACTGTGGTTCGCAGGTGCCCGACGTGCATCTCCTTGGCCACGTTTGGCGCCGAATAGTCGATGGGAATCTGTTGCCGATGCTGAAGGGGCACACCGAGGCGATCGTCGGCCAACAACGCCTGCGCCTCAGACTCGAGCCACTCCTGGCGCAACGTGAGATTGACGAAACCGGGACCACTGACCTCCACCGACGAGCAGAGGTCATCCACGCGCAGATGTTCCACGATGGCCACTGCAACGACGCGAGGCGCCCGTCCGAGCACCTTGGCCAACGCCATAGCCGCATTCACCTGCACATCTGCGAACTGCGATGACCGCAACACCGGGTCAGCGCTGGCGAAGTCGGTGCCGAACGCGCCCGCCAGCGCTTCCTGCACTCTGGGCGTCAGGACATCCACAGCTCGCGTCACGCGCTAAGGCTAGTGAACACACCGCCTCGACCACCGCAAACCAGACCCGGTCTGCGGGTAGACCCCCGGGCCTGGCTCACCCACCAGGGTCAGTCCTGAAACGTGGGACCACTGCGAAGTCCGGGGCGTCCGAGCCCAGGAGCTCGTGCCGGTCTCAGCCGCATCGGCGAAAGGTGTGCGGGTCGTTAGGCTTGCAGATGTACAAAACGGAACGTATAGTTTTGTATAGATCTTCGTGGCGGATGTTAGCCCAGGCAAACAGCTTGGGACGTCATGGGCACCGAAACGAAGCGTTCCGTTTCGCTACACTCAATTTGGAGGATCAATGCAGCAGACACAGTTGAAGACCGCCCAGCTCGGAGAGACTGGCTTGGAGATCACACGCGTCGGCTTCGGCGCGTGGGCGATCGGAGGCGGCGGGTGGGAGTTCGGCTGGGGACCGCAGGAGGACGAGGAGTCGATACAGACGATCCTCCGGGCGCTCGAGCTTGGCGTGAACTGGATCGACACCGCGGCCGCCTATGGTTTCGGCCACTCCGAGAAGGTAGTCGGGAGAGCCCTGGCGGGCCTGGTGCGACGACCCTATGTTTTCACGAAGGCATCGCTCGTGCAGGGGCCCGGCGGCACGGTGGTGAACAACCTGAAACGCGATTCGATCCTGCGCGAGGCCGAGGCCAGCCTGCAGCGGCTTGGCGTGGACGCGATCGACGTCTACCAGATTCACTGGCCCAACCCTGAGGCGGACATCGAGGAGGGCTGGTCGGCCTTGGCCGAGCTGAAGGACCAGGGGCTCGTGCGCCACATCGGGGTTTCCAACTTCGACGTCGGCCAGCTACAGCGGATCCAGCAGATCGCGCCGGTCGAGACGCTGCAGCCGCCGTACTCGCTGATCGCGCGCGGCGTCGAGGACAAGATTCTGCCCTTTGTCGAGCACGAGGGCATCGGGGTGATCGCCTATTCCCCGATGGGCTCGGGCCTACTGACCGGCGCGATGACCCGGGAGCGCATCCAGGGCCTGCCCGACGACGACTGGCGCAAGCACAGCGAGCGCTTCCAGGAGCCGCAGCTCTCCGAACACCTGGCCCTGGTCGAGCGGCTCAAGAGGGTCGCCGCCCGGATCGACACAACGCCAGGGGCGGTCGCGGTCGCCTGGGCGTTGCGCAATCCCGCAGTGGACGGCGCCATCATCGGCCTGCGCCGGCCCGACCAGGTCGCCTCGATCCTGCATGCAGCCGGCCTCGAGCTCAGCGACGCCGATGTGGCCGAGATCGAAAACGGGAGCGGACTGGAGGATGAGACACGATGAGCACACTCGGATTTGTTGGTCTTGGGGCGATGGGCGCCCCTATCGCCGGCCGCCTGCTCTCCCAGGGCCACACCGTCTACGGAACGAACCGGACCAGGTCCAAAGCGGCGCCGCTCATCGAGGCGGGCCTGCTTTGGTGCGACTCACCCAGGGAGGTCGCCCACGCCGCAGACGTCGTGTTCACCATGGTCACCGACGATGGCGCACTGGACGCGTTGACCGCGGGACCGGACGGCATCCTGGCGGGCCTGGCCGCCGGCAAGGTCTACGTCGACATGTCCACGGTCGGTCCCCAGTTCAGCCGCGCGCTCGCCGAACGGGTTGGCTCGCGCGGCGCCTCGATGCTTGCCGCGCCGGTCTCCGGCAGCGTGCCGGCCGCGCAGGCAGGCACCCTGGCGATCATCGTTGGCGGCCACGCCGACGCATTCGAGCGGGTCAAGCCCATCCTGGGCGGGCTCGGCAGCACCGTGACCTTCGTCGGCGACAACGGCCAGGCCCTCCTGCTCAAGCTAGCCATCAACATCAGCCTCGCCGTACAGATGCTTGCTTTCAGCGAAGGGGTACTGCTTGCCGAGCGCGGCGGAATAGAACCAGATCTGGCCCTGGAAGTGCTGACACACAGTGCCATCGGCTCACCGATGCTGCAGGCACGCGCGCCGATGCTGCTCGAGCTACCCGAACAGGCCTGGTTTGACGTGGCAATGATGCGCAAGGACCTACGACTCACACTGGCCACCGCACGCGAGCTGCAGGTGCCACTGCCGTCGACTGCCGTCGCCGACGAGCTGCTCGCCGCCGCCAGCAAGCTCGGCTACGAACATCGCGACATCGCCGTCCTCTTCAGGGTGCTCTCCGAAATGACCTCACCGCCGCCCACCGCTCAACCCGGGCGTGGCACGCCATGACCGAGACGAGCACGAAGACTCGAGGCCGCGGGCGCCCTCGCAGCGCGACATCCCAGAAAGCGATTCTCGCCAAGGCGATCGAGATCCTCCTCGAGCAAGGCCTGACCTCGATGAGCATGGACGACGTCGCAAAGCGGGCCGGCGTCAGCAAGGCCACGATCTACCGCTGGTGGGCCTCCAAAGAGCTACTCGCCCTGGACGCTCTCTTCACCGAATGGGCACTGCCCAATCCCAGCCCCGACCTGGACACCGGCAGCCTGCGCGGCGACCTGCTGGCCCGCTTTCACCCCTGGCTAGGTCAGCTCAACCAGAAGCCCTACGAACGCATCATCGCCGGCCTGCTCGCCCAGACCCAGACCGACCCCGAATTCGCCAAACTCTACCGAGAACACTTCGTCGCACCCCGCCGAGACGAAACACGCAGACTTCTGCTCCGGGCGATCGACCGTGGCGAGATCGGCGCCGACACGAACCTCGAAGTCACCCTCGACCTGCTCTACGGCCCGATCTACCACCGTCTACTTCACCGCCACGCCCCTCTGAACGACCGGTTCGCGGCACAAGTCATCGACGCCGTCATCGCAGCCATCTCCGCGGGCGGGCTCGCCACGGGCAGCCCTTCAAGGACAAGGGCCGCGACAAAGCACCAGGCGCCCAGGCGTTCAGCAGCAACTGGGCAGTAGGGCCCTCCCAACTGTCTGCAGCCGAGATGGCGCTCACGCTCAGACCATGCGCTGCTGACCCGGCATGAGCCCAAGTCGGATGGCCTGAGCTCCCTTCCTTGGTGCAGGAATACATCTGTTCCTCATGAGGTTGTGCTGTTCATACTAAAAAACGAAACGTATCGTATTGAAATGGAGGTTCGATGTCCACCCCAGTTCCTGTCAAGGAATCCCCAACCGCTGGACCTGCAACGCCAGCCATGTCCCACCCTGGCCAGCCCCGCTCCCGTATGCGGGGCAAGCACCAGGCGGGTGCGCCGGGCCGCCCGCCCGGCGGCGTCCAGGCGGCTTCTGATGCCCGCCGCCGAAGTCTGGGGTTGGCCCTCATCCTGGTGGCGTCGTTCATCGTCGTTCTCGACTTCAGCATCGTAAACGTGGCGTTGCCGTCCATCGAGACCGAACTGGGCCTTGCAGCTTCGGCGGTGCAATGGGTCATCACGGGTTACGCGATCACTTTCGGCGGCCTGCTGATCCTGGGCGGGCGGGCAGCTGACCTGTTCGGGCGTCGGCGGATGTTCATGGCCGGGTTGTTGGTGTTCTCGGCTGCCTCCCTTGCCGGCGGCCTGGCGCAGGACCTGACGCTGCTGATCGCTTCGCGTGCCGTGCAGGGCGCCGGCGCGGCACTGGTTGCACCGGCCGCACTCTCTCTGATTACCACCGGCTTCGCCGAAGGCCGGGAGCGCACCCGAGCTCTGGGGATGTACGGAGCGACGGCGAGCGTCGGTTTCGTGGCGGGCCAGGTGCTCGGCGGCGTACTCGTGCAATTCACGAGCTGGCGGGCGGTATTCCTGGTCAACGTGCCCGTCGGGCTCCTGGCTGTGGTGCTCGCCCCGAAGCTGCTCGCCAAGGCGCGAGGACCACGCGTGACTCGCGGGCTGGACCTTGGTGGCGCCGTGTTCATCACCGCGGCGGTGGCCTTCCTGGTCTTCGCCGTGTCACAGGCGAACGTCCTGGGCTGGGTATCTCCTGCCATCGGTGCGGCTCTGGCACTTTTCGTGATCTCGGCTGCCGCATTCGTGCTCGTCGAGCGCCGTCACCGCGACGCGCTCGTTCCTGCAGAGCTGATGGCTCTGCCGAGCCTGCGCACGGCAAGCACCCTGAACCTGCTGCTCGGCCTGTGGAACGCCGGGGAGATGCTGGTGCTATCGCTCTACTTCCAGCAGGTGCTCGCAGACTCACCGTTGATGACCGGTCTGGCCATCGCCCCACAGGGCGTCATCGGGTTCACCGCGGGCGCGTTCGGCGCCCGCCTCGGTGCCCGTATCGGCATCCGGCGCATGCTCGTGCTGTCCGGCGCCGCCGCCACTGCAGGCTTCCTCGTGCTCACCCAGCTGCCAGCGGGCGGCCACTACAGCCCAGTGATGGCAGCCGTGATGCTGGTCGGCTTCGGAACGGCTGGGACCTCGTTCGGGACCATGGTCATCGCCAGCGGTGGGGTGGGCGAACATGATCAGGGCGTCGTCGGCGGCGTCATCAACACCAGCCGCCAGATCGGCGCGGCGCTCGGTGCGGCGCTGCTACCCGCAGTCGCCTTTGCCTTCGACCACGGCCAGCCAACGGTCGCCGTCAGCGGCGACAGGGCCGCCATGTTCACCGGCGCCGTGGTCGCGGCAGTGGCCACCCTGGTCGCATGGCGCCACGGCCAAGCCAAGGCGCAACGAGCTCCGAGCAGACACGAGCATCACCAGCCATCTGTGGCGCCCAGATCCCTGGCAACGACCCCGACGGCCGACCTAATACCCGGGCCGTCAACCTTGACACCACCCCCGCAACAGAAGCCGGCCACCGCCTGGTCACCGCAGTCAACGGGATCTACTCATGGCTTCGACCCCCGTCAGGCCCTCATCACCGCTCCGGTGGTCCGGCCACCACGCGCTCCGGCTGCCCAGCGACACCAGCGCCCCTCATACACCCAACAAGCTCTCGCGCACCTTGCAAAACCGAAAGTCCCATCCCCCACGATGCAAGGCCGGCAACCCTGGCGGTAGACCATCCGCGCGCATTCTCACAGACCGACAGAAAGAGAATCCTTGACCGGTACAGACAAATAGGTTACTGTATCGGTATAGAACCACTCAGAGAAATAGAGTTGACATGGAATCGCTACCAATAGCCCTCATCGTGGCTCGGCGGGCATCAGCCCAAGAGGCGCTGAGCGCCCGACCTGGTGCCCCAGTCGTGACGCACGTCGATAGGGTCCCGGTGTTGGGGCGCACCCGCAAGGCCGTCGCGGGCGGACTGCGCCACCTGGCCGACGTCCTAGCACCACTTCCCGTGGGGAACGCCCCGCGACGCCTTAAGGTGTCTGCAGGGACGGAGTAGCGCCATGGGACGGGTCACGCTGCAGACCATCGCCGACAAAGTCGGCGTGAGCCGCATGACTGTCTCCAATGCGTTCTCCCGCCCCGACCAGCTATCCGCCAGGCTTCGTGACCGGATCCTGGAGGTCGCCAACGAGCTCGGCTACGTCGGGCCCGACCCGACGGCCCGGGCCCTGGCCAGCGGGACGTCCGGCACGGTTGGCTTGTTACTGTCCGAGACCCTGACGTATGCGCTTACAGACGAGGTCGCCATGGCGTTCCTCGCCGGGATCGCCGGCGAGCTCGCGCCGACCGGTCTGGCTCTGACACTGCTGTCGGCTGCGCCACAGGAGGGCATCGTGCCGGCACGAGATGTCGCCATCGATGGTGCAATTGTCTACTCCTGCAATCCGGACTCCTCCGCGGTCGGCTGGCTGATGCGGCGGCGACTGCCTCTGGTGTTCGTGGATCAAGCCCCGGCACCGGGCATCGCCAGCGTCAACATTGACGACCGGCTCGGCGCGCGAGCCGCCGCGCAACACGTCGTCGACTTGGGACATCGACAGGTGGCGATCGTGACGGCCGGCTTCGGAGGGGAGTTCGGGGTCCTGGCCGATCCTCTGGAGGCAACAGCGGCATACACCGAGCGGCAACGGCTCCTCGGCTGGCTCGATGCGCTCGGCGCGGCAGGTATCGCGCCCACCATCGTCCGCCAGCCCCACGCCAACCCCGACGACATCGGCTACACCGCGGCCCAGACAGTCCTGGGACACGGCGACCGACCAACCGCTATCCTCTGCTTCTCCGACGCCATCGCCCGTGGCGTCATCCGCGCGATCCAGGACGGTGGCCTGCACGTACCAAACGACGTGTCCGTCGTCGGCTTCGACGACAACCCCATCGGCCGACGAACCAGACCCGCGCTCACCACCGTGCGTCAAGACGTCGACGCCAAAGGCCGAGCCGCAGCCGCCGCACTCACCATCGCAATCAGCCGCGCCAAGAACCGACCCACCAGCCGCGGCCGGCACCTTGTGCTCCCCACCGAACTCGTCGTACGGGACAGCACCAGCCAAGCAGTACCCGATTCCTCAGTTGCCAACGTGCGCCTCGCAAGCGGCAGGAGACGCCGGTAGACCCAATACCGTTCAGTTAGAGTCGGACGGTGATGTAGCTGGGTTGCCGCAGGGGTTGTGGCCAGCTGGCGCGGTGCGCGCCTTTGACGTGCCACTTGGGCATCTTGCTTTTGATGACCCGGGGTGCTGCTCGTGGGCGTCGTGCCGGATTGAGACGTGCGATCAGTCGGCGTAGAAGGTTAGCCAGCCACGTATGTCTGCGGGCTGTCGTCAGCAGGAAAAAGCGCTCTGGTGCGCCACCCACTGGCGGGTGATCCGGAGCGCAGCGACGAGACTGACCCGGTCCGGGTCGTGGCCGAAGTGCTGGGCGGCGTGGTCATCAGGGATCGGGATCGCAAAGTGACAGCACGGGTGTCCCCAGATCTCCTGCCGTACCAGCTCAGGGGGACTTCGACCTCAGCACGGTGGGAAGTCCGCGTTGGTGGGTCTTCAGTTCGTCGAAGGCGAGCTCGATCTCCCAGCGCTGGATAATGAGATGAGGCCAGTTCTGTCGCGGAGGCCGCCGCGGGGTCCACGATGGTGGTGAACAGCCGGTAGGACTCACTGGTTTCGCGACCGTCATCGATGGTGAAGTCGATGACCCGCACGGTGATCGGCTCGGCCTTCTCATGGCCGCTAGGACGGATCTGGGCCAGCCACGAGTCGTCGTCCAGGGTCTGCATGTGCTCTGGGCGAAGGCCGGTCTTAGCACGGCAGAGCAAGTCCGCGCCGGTGCCGATTGCCTCACGCCACAATGCATAGGAGTAGAAGCCATCGGCCAGCAGCAGCATGCCCGGTTTCAGCCGGCCGATCAACTCATAGGCCAGGGCGACCTCCGAGCTCCTTTACCCGCCGACGCCGCAGTCTCCTCGGCCGGATGGGGAACTGTTGGCGATCCTGGCCCGCAATACCGCTCATGCCCGAAGGGTGTGGCTCAGTGTTGCTGTCACGGTGCTGTGGTTTCCGTCTCCGCGCCGTTGAGCTCCCCAGCCGCGCCAGCCGCCATAGTTGTTCTCGCCCTGTTACACGCCGCGGTGACGGCAGTACTCATCCCTGGCCTGGCCCGCACTGCCCCTGCGGTATCTCGAGGGTTGACACCGTGACCCGGTCCACAACTCAGTAAGGGAGCTTCCACCATGAGCGTTCACTGAAACCGAACGGGCCTGCCTGCACCAGCGCCGCCTGGCGCGCGTGGCCACCTTCGGCACCAACGGCACGCCACACCTCACCGCGCTGGGGGTGTGGAGCCCGCACGCAGAAACCGACCTGGTCCAGGTGAGCGGCCGGGATTTCACGGCCACCAAGAAGTACCGCGATGTCGCAGCCACCGGTCGGGCCGCGATCGTCATCGACGATCTGGGCTCTACTGACCCGTGAAGACCCCGCGGCATCGAAATCCGCGGCCACGCCCAGACGGTAGCCGATCCCGAAGCGTGCATCGTGATCCACCCCGACCGTGTCATCAGTTGGGGCCTGGATGACACCCACCCCAGCACCTGAAGCGTCCGTCTTCCGGTCAACAATGAAGTCGCAGTTCCATCGCCGGCGACTCACGACCACGCAGCAGCCGACGTCATGACCCTAGGCGCCGCTCAACGTGCCGTAGGCACTCCCGACTGCCACGGAAACCCGCGAGGCATGCGGCAGTTTGCGGATCAGCGGATCGCTCCCAACGTCCCATCCCTGTCCGCACCGGTGGGGCCACCGTTACTCCATACGTCCCCCCGACATGGGCGGCGGGAGGCAGGAGGACAGATCCCACCGGAGAAGGAACGCTCATCGCTGGCCTCCCGGTCGCACGGTCGTCGCGACCTGCTCGTGGCGTATCTTCGGATGGGCTGTCATGTGCAGGAAGGTTTCCTCAGTGACCCGCTCCGGGTGGTTAGTTCGTGCACCGCCAGGAAATGAGTCGCGGCAAGCTGCGCGCAAACTCCAGCCGTGTCACAAGGACAGGCAACCGGGCGCTGGCGGGGCTCCTCCTTCGATTGCGAAATGGCGCTCGAAGCGCCATAATGGCGCCATGCCTAGCGTGCAGATCAAAGACGTCCCAGAGCACACCCACGCAGTGCTGCGTCAACGAGCGGCGGCAGCGCATCAATCACTGCAGGAGTACCTGCGAACCAAACTGATCCAGGAAGCATCCGCGCCGACGGTCGAGGAGGTCCTCGACCGCGCGGGCGGAAGGGCCGGCGGTCGAGTACCGATCAAGACGGCGACCGAGATCCTGCGGGAGGATCGTGATCGTCGTTGATGCCAGCGTCTTGGCCCCTGCCCTCGCCGACGACACCTCTGATGGCGATGCGGCTCGCCTGGGCCTTCACGGCCACGCTCTGGCCGCGCCGGAACTCATCGACCTGGAGGTCGCCTCTGTCTGGCGACGACAGATCATGGCCGGGCAGCTCGAAGTGCGACGGGCCGAGCTCGCCGTGGCGGATCTCTTGGCGCTGCCGCTGCAACGGATCCCGCATCGACAACTGATCACACGCTGTTGGGAGCTGCGACAGAACCTGACGCCGTACGACGCCGCGTACGTAGCCCTTGCCGAGCTGCTGGACGCAGTCCTTGTCACCGGCGACAAGCGGTTGTCCCGTTCGCCCGGCCTCCGCTGCCGGGTCCAGGTCATCGGCTGATCGCTCACGATGACCCTGTCCGACTCGAGGTTCGTTCTCGTCGCCTAAGACGTCGAGTAGATGGGCTATCTGGCTAGATGATGTCTCGCGACGCTGGTCGCAGGGTCGGCGAACGCTTCCGTTCGATGCCCATCACCCGGGTCGCCATCGCGTTCGGACAGGCAGCCGCCCAGACCCTTTACGGCGCGGCCTGCCTGCTGTTGATCGCGCTGTGCGGTCTCGGCGTCGGCTGACGGATCCGGAAACGGCCTGGCAACAGCCCTCAAATCCGTCGCCCTGCTAGTGGCCTTCCAGTTCGCTGCCACCTGGCTCGGCATGCACCTCACCCTGATCATCGGCAACTCGCAGACAGCAGCCCAACCTGTCCGTCCTCGTCTTCGCGTTCGCGATGACCTCCAACATCTTCGTCCCCACCACCGGGATGCCCATCTGGCGGGGGATCACCGACAGGAACCGTCGATTGTTGCTTGAGCACGCGGGTCAGACTCTTTAGCCCCTGCGGTTCCTCCGGACGGCCACGATGTGGTTGCCTCGTCTGCGTGCAACGGACACCTGTGAGAGTCCCGCGTGACGACCGCGCGAAATGCTGATTGCGGTCGTTGCTGCCGTGAAGGCATCTAGGGTTGAGCGCGTCCGATCGGAGGCCTGCTGGTTACCGGGAGAGCCACCAGATCACTGCGAGCAGGAACAGGGTCCCCAACGAGATCAATGCTGTGCCGAGCAGGGGCGAGCTGACCAGTCTCAGGAGACGGCCGGGCGCGACATCGATGGGGTGTGCGCCCGTCTTGCCGAGGGGAGACGTGATCGGGCCATCCTGGGACCCGCGAGCACGATGGCGCGCGATGGCCCACACCACACCCCCGACCAGTGCCGCCACCCCCACGGCAAGACTCCACTTGGCGGCCCCCCGCCAGATCACGTCGTCCAGGAAACGGAACGAGAAAGCGACGGCCGCAGAACTGGCCATCCAGACAATTCCTACGAGCACCGCGTGGTGAGTGACAAGTCGAAGCACCTGGTCGGCAAACCTAACCAGTACCCACACTCCAAGAAGGAAGACCATGACGGTCACCAGGTGTGCAGACCTGATCTCGAGCTGCCCGCCCTGACGCCAGGCAGTGAAGCCCCATATCAAGATGAACATCCCCAGGACCTGTAAGGCGGTCGGTGATACCGAACGCAGCAAGGCTCGGGGGGAGGTGTCCGTGTGTCTTGGCAGCTGCAAACTGCGGGCGTATTCCGCAGGGTCCCCGAAGGCTTGGGGAGCGCACTCTTCGCTCTCCGCACAGTGCGAGTCAACCTCGCTGAGGGCGTCACCGATGCGGGTGCCCCGGACACCGAGCAAACGCAACTCGATCACGAACTCTTCGGCCCATACCGGGTCCACGTGTGGGGCAAGACCACGCACGATCCCGTGCCCTCTTGTGGTTTCTCGGCGCTCGGTACTCGATCTCATGACACGACCTTTGTAGTGTTTCGGACCGGCTCTTGTTCAACGACGCCCTGGCGCTCGGCGATGATGCCCTCGGTCACCTCGATGAAGGCAGACCACTGAGTAGCAGTGCCCTGGAGCTCTTGGTGGCCATCGTCGGTCAGGAGGTAATACTTCCGACCTGGTCCCCCGTCTCCTGCCCGCCACTGTGCAGTTACCAGTCCGGCGCTCTCCAACCGGTTGAGCAACGGGTAAAGGGTGCCGCCTTTGACCACGCCGAGGCCGCTGTCGGCGAGTCGGGATGCGATGGCATATCCGTATGTCTCACCGTCTGCGAGAACCCGCAGGACACACACTTCCAGCACCCCGCGAAGCCACTGACTGGGCCACGGCTGGTCGGAAGGCATGACTAGACAGTAACCCAATCTAGGCAGATGGCCAATCTACTAGCTATCGAAAGCGAACCCACCCAGACGCGATGGCGCTCGCCCAGCGATACCGGACGCAGGAACCGGCGGTCGTCACCGCAGAACTGGCGGCGGCCGCCGAGACCGTCGCGCGCAGCTTCGAGAGTGTCGACATCGCCAGTGCTCCCGCCCAGGCCGGCGCTCGAACGGCTCGGCGTTTACGCTCGACTCGCTCCCACGCTACTTCCTGCACGATCTCGGGCATCACCTACACAACGTAGGCGCCTGAGCTCCATGCGCACCCGCCGAATCCGGGTTTGGTCGTCGTCGTTCGAGGATCCGCTTGTGATACTGCAGATGGCCACCTGTAAAGATTGTGGAGGCTCCGCCGAATTCACAAAACCCCCGAGTATTGCGACCCCGCCGATGCCTTGCCTCGACCGCAGGCTAGCGTCAGTCACGCCACCGAACTAAAGGGATACCGCCGTGCAAATCGACCGTGTCCGCAGTTGTCGACTGTGTCAACTTACGGCCGCGCATTGGTGCGCAAGTCTTGGTTCGACCCTCAATGACCTCAGGAGTGATCCATGGCACCGACAACTGCACCTACTCTTGGCTCGCCCGGAATCGACCAGTTCAGCCCTGCCCAACTACTGCGCACGGCACGCCTTTTCGCATGTGACCCGGCACTGCCAAGCCTCGTGGATCCTCATAACAATGAATCACAGTGGGTCGAGCTCGACTCCAGCCCTACCCTCCAGATCTGGCTCCTGACCTGGCCTGCCGGAACACAGAACGGATGGCATGATCACGGCGAGTCCGCCGGCGCTTTTCAGGTTGTCAGCGGCACCCTGCTGGAGCAGACCTCAAGTGGGCACCGTCGGGAGTTCCGGACCCTCGTCGCCGGAGAGGGCCGGTCCTTCGAGCAGAACCACATTCACCACCTCGGCAACGTCAGGATCGGCACTGCCATGTCCGTGCACGTCTACGCCCCCCGTCTCACCACCACGACGCGATACGCGATCACCCCAAGAGGGTTGAAGTCAGGGGCAGGAGACCTGACTGGACTGGACTGGTAAGCCTAGAACCCGGGGTTCGTTCACTGGGACTGTTTCTGTGCGGCGAGGCAGCCCGCGCCCAGGGGCTTCGCGCGAATCACCTGCGTCTTCGTAGGCCGGCCTGACTTGACATTGACCCAGCGTCAGCCCTGCAGGATTGGCGCATGAAGAAGCAAAGCGAAACCTCGGCCCCTTCTGCCTGCCAGAAGGGCTCGTCGGCCACCCACGGCGGAGTTGGCGGCGCTACCGACGAGTCGGTTGGGCAGGGATCGAAGTGATCCTTTTCTCATCGCCCGCCCTGACTGCGGTCGGGCTCCCGAAGGCTTTCGGACCACAGATTGTGCTCGACGACATCGACCTTGAGCTTCATACCGGATGGCTGCACTTGCCTCCCAGCATCGGCCATGTACACAACCACCTCGACACCAGCGAGCATCCAGGACCATCAGAGGACTCAATCGAGGTCCCGGCTCGCACCTCCTTCGCTGATATCACCATGGGACGGACCGACCTCTGTGACACCAGGCAGGGCGCCGCATGACTACCACCCTTGTCAGCTCGTCACTGACCGCCACCGGCCTACGCAAGTCGTTTAGTGACAACGTTGTCCTCGACGGCATTGATCTTGATATCGCCGAGGGCACGGTCTTCTCGCTGCTCGGACCCAACGGTGCCGGCAAAACCACCGCCATCCAAATCTTCTCGACCTTGCTCCATCCTGATGGCGGCGAAGTCCACATCGGCGGGTTCGACCTGTCCCGCCAACCCGACAAAGTGCGATCGGTCATTGGGGTCACCGGTCAGTTCTCAGCGGTCGACAACCTGCTCACCGGCACCGAGAACCTCATGCTGATGGCCGACCTCCACCATATTGAGCGTCGTTCAGCCCGACGCAGAGTTGGCGAGCTGCTCGACCGCTTCGACTTGGCCGACGCCGCTGGGAGGATTGCCGTCACCTACTCGGGAGGCATGCGCCGACGGCTCGATCTGGCTATGACCCTCATCGGTGATCCTCGGCTCATCTTCCTCGACGAGCCGACTGCCGGTCTCGACCCCCGAAGCCGCCGCACTATGTGGCAGATCATCCGCGAACTGGTCGCTTCGGGCACCACGGTATTTCTCACCACCCAGGACCTCGACGAGGCCGACCAGCTTGCCGGCCACATCGCTGTGCTCGACCATGGGCGGCTCGTCGCCGAGGGCACACCCGAAGAGCTGAAACAGCGTATCCCTGGCGGACATGCCCGCCTGTATTTCGAGGATGCCGACGCGTTGCAGGGAGCCGTCGAGTTACTCACCGATTCGTCTCGTGACAACGACACCCTCACGCTGCGAGTGCCAACCAACGGCACGTCCGAGTCCCTCATGGCCCTCCTCGAACGCTTGAAGAGCCACGGCGTGCGCACAGAACGGTTCACCGTGCACACTCCGGACCTCGACGATGTCTTCCTCGCCCTCACCGCAAACCCCCAACCGGAGGGGCTGAAATGAGCACCCTGATTTACGCTGCTCGGGACTCGACCACCATGCTGCGCCGCGATATCCGCCACGCGGTGCGTTTCCCTATGGCGACCCTCAGCGGTGTGATGGTGCCAGTCATCTTCCTGCTCTTGTTCGCGGGCGTATTCGGCCACACCCTTCGCGCTGGCCTGGCCGCCGCTATACCCGCAGGAGGCAGCTACATCGACTACCTCGTCCCCGGCATCATTTTGATGACCGCGTGCTCGACCGCGGAGATGACTGCGTTGAACGTGAGCACCGACATGACCGAGGGCATCATCGCCCGATTCCGCACCATGGCCATCACTCGCACCTCAGTGCTCACCGGCCAGGTTCTCGGCGGGCTAATCCGCGCCATGATCAGCGCGGTGCTAGTCATCGCCGTGGCTCTGGCCCTCGGGTTCCGCTCCAGTGCGACCGCGACCGACTGGATCAAAGCCGCGGCCCTCTACGCCCTGCTCGCTGTCGCTGTCACCTGGCTCACCGTCTCCTTCGGCCTGTTGGCCAAGACCCCTGCGGGAGCCAACAGCCTCTCATTGATCGTGGTCATGGCCCCGTTCATAAGCAGCGCCTTTGTGCCCACTGCCACCATGCCCGCCGGGATCGCCTGGTTCGCCCACAACCAACCCTTCACGCCGATCATCCAAACCCTGCGCGGGCTTCTCACCGGCACCCCCATAGGCAAAGACGCCATACTCGCAATCACATGGTGCCTCGCCATCAGCGTCTTTGGTTACCTGTGGGCCAGCAGCCTCTACAACCGCAATCGTGCCCAATCATGACTGAACAACTTGACCTAGTGAAACTCAAGGCTTCGGTATCCGAACTTCTATCAGTTCGGGCGGCGCTACGTATGGTCGCCTCCCGGGGTGCTGGCGAGTAGGGGCTTGCAGCACAAGGTCAGCCAAGCCAGACGAAGGAGGTCAACAGTGCTCACCATAGGCCAGGTCGCGGCCTACGCCGGGGTAACCGTGCGCGCCGTGCGGCACTACCACCAGCGTGGGCTGCTAGCCGAACCAGCTCGCGACAGTTCGGGATACCGGCGTTACGATGCAGAAGCAGTCGTCGACCTGATTCGGATCAAGACCCTCTCGCAGGCCGGCGTACCTCTAGCGCGTATCCAGGAGCTGCTCAACGCCGAACCCGAGCAGTTCTCCCAGGCCATCGCCCAGATCGATGAGGCGTTGACGGCAAAGATCCGCGACCTCACGGATCACCGACACCATCTCGCCGAGCTCGACGGCGGCGAGAGCCTCTTCCTGCCGGCCGAGTTCGTCGACTATCTCGACCAGCTCCGAGCCTTCGGAGTGAGCCCGCGCGCCGTAAAGCTCGAACGCAACGGCTGGATCCTGCTTGTCGCGGGCTCACCGCGCCTAGCCACAGGGCTGCTCAGACAGAAGAGCACGGACCTGCAAAACCCGGAATTCCGAGCGATCTACCTCGCCTATGACCAGTCATTCGACTGGGACCCGACCGATCACCGGCTGGAAGAGCTCGCCAACGCCGTGGTGTCCTTCGTCGGACACCGCCCCGCGAAGCCGGTTGTCCAGCCGACCCCGAAGGCCGAACAGGACGAGACAGCCGTCGCAATCGCTCTGCTGTCCTCAGACACCGGCCACTCCTCGCCCGCCTGGGACCGATTGTCCGAATTGTGCAGGCAAGAACTGGAGGCCGGACCTTCGTGACCCGACAGTGACGCGCCGCTACGGGGGCGAGAAGCTCTGACCACCTGTGAGGCCCGCAACGACGAAAGGAAGACCGCACACATCGGTGCCAAACATCCCTGGTCGCGAAGCCATCTGCCAGCGGAGAGGTGACCGCCGACAATCGCCGCCTTTGGTCGTCCCGTCGCCGGACCCCCACATGCAGATCGTTACGGGCTCGAGCAACTCGCCCTGTTGATCCGTGTGACGTTTTCTGCTGTGGGAGCGTGCGGTGAGGAAGTGCTCAGCACAGCACCGTGGCCAGCCGCTAGGAGTGTCAGAGATGGGCTGTCCCGGCCCAGGGCAAAGACCTTGCAGGACTGCCTTCATGCAGCCTAACCCGCACCGACCCAGACCCACGTGTGGACTCCCTGACCTGTATGGGTCTGGTCGCACACCGTCCAAAACAACCGAGACCTGAGTGAGTGGAGGGGGGTCACCGTGACAGCGGCCTACTCGAGCGGGAGCGTGACGTCCGCTGACGGAACCCGCATCGGCTACCGGCAGGTGGGTCGGGGGCCCGGCCTGGTTCTGGTCCACGGAGGTGGACAGGCTGCACAGAACCTGATGCAGCTGGCGTGGTCGCTCTCGAGCGAGTTCACCGTCTGCGTCCCCTGACAGGCGTGGACGTGGGTCGAGCGGCCCGCCCGGGGACCATTACGGACTGACCGCCGAGTCCCAGGACCTGGATGCGCTGCTTGTTCACACCGGCAGCGAGTTCGTCCTTGGCCTGAGCTCGGGTGCGTTGGTCTGCCTGGACGCGGCGCTGTCACTGCGCCAGATCCGCCAGCTGGCCCTGTACGAACCCCGCTGTCGGTCGACCACTCGACTCCCGTCGACTGGCTCGCCCGGTTCGACCGTGAGATCGCCGAAGCCAAGATCGGGTCGGCCATGATCACCGCGACGCGAGGCACTCGGACCGCGCCCGCCTTGATCCGGTGGACTCCGCGCTTCCTGCTGGCTCCGTTGCTGGACATGGCTGCCCGGCGCAGCGCCGCCCAACCAGGTGGCGATGGGACGCCCGACACATCGACGGACTGATCCCCAGCGACCCGGCCCGTCTACGCCCGGCTCCCCAAGGTCCACCAGGATGAGTCGCGCACCCAGGGCCTGGACCGCCTCGAGTTGATCCGGTTCCTGCAGGTCGCCCAGACCATCACCGTGCACCACGGCGCCCTGGCCTACCTGCTCGGCATCAACGCCCTGCGCGCCTCCGAAGCCGCGGCGGTGCGGATCGAGGACTACCGCGAGACGCTCCGCGGACACCGGGTCCTGCACTTGGTTGGCAAAGGCAGCAAGCCCGCCACCATGCCGCTGACCGTCCCGGTCCTACGCGTCCTCGAGGCCTGCCGCGGAGAACGGACCGAAGGGCCGCTGGTCCTACGCCCCCTGTCCGGGCAGCCGATCGACCGACGCGACTGCTACCCGATGGTACCCGGATCGCCAAAGCCACCGGGATCCCGCGCCACATCAGCCCACACTCCCTGCGGCATGCGGCCATCACCAACGCCCTGGACGCAGGCGTGCCGCTGCGCGATCACCAGATCCTGGCCCGGCATGCCGACCCCCGCACCACCGAGCACTACGACCGCGCTCGCGGCAACCTCGACCGCCACGGCGTTCACTTCCTCACCGCCTACGTCGCGGGCGTGTGAGCTGCTGTCGCAGCGCGTCATTCCGCGATTGGCCCGGCGCCAACATCCCCTCATGCCGATGCCGCCTTCAGGGTGAGCGGCCCGGCCGGTCTTGCTGGGGCCGCAGGGGACAGCGGTCACGAGCCGAAGCGTCGCTGCAGGTCGGCGTACCCAATCGCACCGTCGAGGAAGCCGAGGGTTCCGGAGTCGAGCAGCTCTCGGCCGGCGCGTTCCAACATGCTGAGCGCGGCTCGGGCCAGGCTGCCGCCCAGGCTAACCCGCTTGACGCCGAGGGAGAAAAGCGTGGGCGCGTCGATGAGGTTCGCCAGCCCGGCCACCACGTTGAGCGGGCCCGGGATGGCTGCGGCGAGCCGCCGGATCGTGTCCTCCTGCACGACGCCGGGCACGAAGACGCAGTCGGCCCCCGCTTCGACGTACCGAACCGCCCGCTCGACCGTCTCGGCGAACGCGTCGCCACTGGTGCCGGCGAAGTAGACATCAGTGCGGGCGTTCAGCACGAAGGTGCCGCTGGGCGCCGCGGCCCGGGCGGCCGCGAGGCGCTCGACCGCCTCATCGATGCCGAACAGCCCGCCCTTCCCGGCGTCCTCCAGGTTGCCGCCCGCCGCCCCGAGCTCCACGGCTCGGGCCACGGTGCGGCCGACGTCGTCCGCGGTGTCGCCGTACCCGGCTTCGAGGTCCGCGGTCACGGGCACGCCCACCGCGGCCACGATGCGACCGACGTGCTCGAGCATCCGGTCGCGGTCCAGCGCTTCTCCGTCCGGGACTCCGCAGGACCACGCGATGCCCGCGCTGGTCGTGGCGATGGCCGGGAAGCCGACCTGCTCGAGGATCCGGGCGGACCCGGCGTCCCAGGCGTTGGGGAGCACGAAGCCGGGGCCTGCGTGCAAGGCAAGGAGGGCGGCTGCCTTATCGGTGCAAGGCCCGGTCGTCACGAGCCCACCGCGTCGACGTCGGCGTACGACACACCACCGCAGAGCCGGGCGTACCCGGGTCCCCGGTCGAAGAAGACCTCGGCCAGGGCCGGCCGCGTTGCGCGTGCGGCATCCGTCGCTGCCGCGTCGTACGACACCAAGTCCTCGTCCGGCTCTCCGGTAAGCACCACCCCATAATCGGCGATCGCGGCCTCTCGCGACACCCCACGGACCGTCATACTGCAGAGAGTGCGTCCTACCGCCGCGAGTCGGACGAGTCCGCCAGGCACGTTGACCGGATCTGTAGCCGATGAGCGGACGTCCGCTCTTCATGGTTATGCACGTGATCCGGCGGTGCGGAGGAGCGGGCCTCCAAACACCGGAGTTGTGCGAGTGGTTCTCGGATACGTCGAAGAGCAAAGCAGCCGCCGTCAGTGCCCGGATGAGTCTGACGGCATACTAGGCGGATACACAGTTGAGGACGGATTTGGTTCATCTGCTTGGCAGCGGTGTTCGGAGTCTTCAATCTTGGGTACGCCATACATGTCGGGGGCAAGGCCTCCATCACCTTCTGGGGGGAAGCTTTCGTGGCGGTGCTTGTCGTTACCAGCCAAGTGTTGATCCTTCGTAAACAAGATCAGCCGCCAGTCGAATAGCCGTCGTCGCGATTGCACCAACGCACGCTCCTACCGCTGGGGTGGGCTTCGGGCCTCAGATCGTCAATCGCGCCACAGCAAGTAATCCTCGTCGGGAATTGTTTGGACGGATTATCGGCCGAGTGATGGGCCAGACTGCCCTGGTGGGGTTAACTTCCGGTACTCGGCGATGTATCGGTCGGCCTGGGTTCTCACTGCTGTGACCTCGCGCTGTGGCGAGTCAGGCGGCCCACTGGCTCGGTCAGTAATCGGACGTTCCTCGGCCCGGCGGGCCATAGCTGCTGCCTGTTCTTCGGATGAGCTGCCCTGCTGTGCGATGAGCCGTTCTTGCAGCGCAGGAAGGGCCGTGAAGTCTTTCGGTCGGCCGGCGGCTTCCTTGGACCGGATGATGTCTTCCAACGAGGCGACGGGCATCTGCTCACCTCGAATGTCCACTCTCAGGGCGGTGCGCACCAAGTCTTCGTAGCCGTCTGTCCCGCTTGGCTTGAAGCTGATGTCGAACTCACCGAACTTGCAGGTGAGGTTCCATACGCCAACGGCGGCAAGGGATGCAGCGTCGTGGGAGAAGGGGAGACCGTCGGGTATCCCCCCGGCACGGATCCGCGCGTCGAGATCGGTGAATGCCTGTGAGAGACGACTGAGGTTCTCGGTCGTGGCGCGGGGCGTGAAGTCGATATCGCGGGTCGGGGGCACCGCGGCAGCATGCAATTCGCCGGCGTACCCTCCGATGACGACGTACTCGACGCCGCGGTGGTTGAATGCTTGGACGATCTTGAGCGGGTCGAAGCGATCGTGCTTCACACTGGCGCCGTGGTCGTCTTCCGGGCTCGCAAAGCGGCCGATACGGCCGCGCGATCCTTCGCGACACGCGCGCCTTGGTAGTCCTCCCACGCCTTGCGCTCTTCTGGTGATCGATGCTGCTCCAGCTCCCGAAGCACGTCGTCATGATCGTCGTAAGGTGCCAGCTGCATACGCAGCTCGAAACCCGCCGCTTTGAGGAGCCGCATCAACGTCGGCAAAGTCGCTTGACGCCGGTCATGCTCGTAGGCCGACACCATGGTTCTGGCCACGCCAGCTCGCTCGCCCAGTTCGGACTGGCTCAGACCCGCCTTCAGCCGGGCGTATCGCAATAGCCCAGCACCAGGCGATGGCATTTCGTCGTAGACGCTCATGTAAACGATTGTATCCCTCCGCTGTAGGAACCATGCTGGACAGAGCTCGCGATGTGCCTGTGTCCGGCCACCGCACCCCGAACACTCGCAGCCCTGACGGAGTGAGCCCCCGGGGGGGGGACGAGAGCAACTGAGGACGCACTCATTTGCCGCATACAGGGCGCGTATGCGTCGCAGTTGCACCCGTTGACTGACCTCACGACATCAGACCGATGGCGCGCATCGCGGCGTCCAACTTGGGCTGCGCGAATGCGATAGCCCGGTCGCGGCCAGCCGCGAGGAGCTTGTCGACGCTGCCCGGGTCTGCCGCCAGCTCGGCATACCTGGACTGCACCGGTTCGAGAAGAGCCACGACCGCGTCGGCGGTGTCCTTCTTGAGCTCACCGTATGACGTATAGCGCGCGGCCACCTCGAGAGGCGGTGTGCCGATGCACGCGCCGAGAATCTCCAGCAGGTTCGTCACGCCAGACTTGGCACCCTCATCGTGACGCACCGTGCCGTCGGAGTCCGTGACGGCCCGCATGACCTTGCGGCGCAGCACATCCGGGCTGTCGAGGATGCGCAACACCCCGGCGGCTTCGTCGGGGTCGGACTTGCTCATCTTGGCCGTCGGGGTCAGCAGGTCCCGCACCCGCCCGGCGGTCGTCGCACTGTGGAGCTCGGGCACGACAAACGTCTGCCCGTACGTGTGGTTGAACCGGATCGCCAGGTCACGGGCCAGTTCCACGTGCTGGTCCTGGTCGCCGCCCACCGGGACCCGGTCGGCCCCATAGAGCAGGATGTCGGCAGTCATCAGGCACGGGTAGGTGAACAGCGAGGCCCGGATCATCGGCTTGCCCCGTCCCTTCTCCTTGTACTGCACCATCCGGGAGAGCTCGCCGACGTACGCCGTGCACTCCAACAGATACGCCAGCTGGGCGTGAGCGGGCACCGCAGACTGGATGAAGACCGACTCGTCCGGCAGACCAGCCGCGAGCAGCAACAGTGCGGTCTCGCGGGTCAGCGTCGCGAGCCGCCTCGGGTCATGCTGAGTCGTCATGGCGTGCAGGTCCGCCACAAAGTAGAACCCGGGCTCATCGGTCTGGTCGGCGAATCGGCGCAGCGCCCCGAGATAGTTGCCGAGGGTCAGATGGCCCGATGGTGTGATTCCGGAGACAGCGGTCATGAACATGCCTTTCGATGAAGGCCCCGCCGAAACCGTTCAGCCCCCATCGAGAAAGGCCGCCTCGACGAGGCGGCCTTGGGTTGCGTGGGCAACAGGGGTGGACCGCCGGTCAGGCGCGCCACGACTGGATGCTCACGGAGTTGGTCACCTGAGGAATGTAGCTCAACCTCCCGCCACGGCGTCCCTGCCGTCCAGCACACTGGCTTGCGGCCACCGTCCCTGACCTGAGACGACGAAGGCAAGACGATGACGCCGTCCGCGCCAATCTTGTCTACAACTTGAGGGTGGCACTCAGAGACCTGACTGCCAGGGCCCCAGGTGCGACCGCTGGGTTTCGGCCCAGCGACCGCGTCCCAGGTGTCCCGACCCGTTGCAATATGTCCCACGAATCTCAATTCGGCGTTCCGCCTGAGACGCAGCGGGACGACTGAGACGTCGCTGGTCACAAGTCTGGTCACGGATCTGGTCACGGATCTGGTCACGGGCCACACACGTCAGAGGCCCTCTCCCATTGGGAAAGGGCCTCTGACCTGCGACGACGTTGGTAGCGGGGGGACCTGGCAAACTTGCGGCCACAGGTTTGCCCGACGTGCATATTCGGCCGTCAAACAGGGTCGCCTGGGCATCTGCCACCCCTCCACTCGATCTTCACTAGTCATGCCCGTCATTGAACCCGACGTGCAGGACAGCGGCGTGATCTCGCGGCCAACCTAAGGGTCATCGACTGTGGCAACCCCGTCGGGAACATCGGTGAGGACATGTGAGTCAGTGCCCGTGGGGCCTGCCCATAAATGTCTTCACGCATCCCCGTGCTTGGTTCGCCATCCAGTGTTCGTCACGACGCTCACATTTTTCGTCCCTACAGACCACGATGTCGGGCAGTTTGGCCCAGCGGCTTGGTCGCCGGGACCAGGGCACTGCCCGGCCGCCCAAGGTCCTGTGCCGTTCCGGATAGGACCTTGGGCGGACCAACGACTTCAGCCGCCGAAACGACGCAAGGTGCGCCGGGCGTATTGGGGACGGATAGCGTCGCCGTTTGACGCCGCCCTGTCCTGGTGAATGCTGCGGGCCGGGTATACGGCGAACCGGCCCTGCCGAGGTCTATTTGGAGACCACTCCCCCGGGAAACGAAACGCGCAGCGTTCCTGTTGTGGGACGGCCCAAGCGCGGGGCTGGGTTGTCCTGACTTCGGGGCCTACCCTCAGTGTTGGTCGCTTGGCTCGGCTTCGTCTGGCGGGAGGAGTGATTTGAGATGTTCGATCTCCTTCTTCAGCTCGATCATCTTGAGCTCACGCCCGACGGTCAGCTTCTGGAATTGCTCTAGTTCAGCCAGCCGATCCAGCTCCCTGGCTTGCTGCTGGGCAATCTCTGTATGTGCCTGGTTCTGGTTGGTCACGTCGCGGGCCGCGGCGAAAACGCCCAGGACCTTGCCGCCGGCGTCGCGGTACACCGAGGCGTTGTACAGCACCTCGGTCAGCGTCTTGTGCCCGTTGTGGTGGCGCAGGGTCAGCGGGTAGTCCACGGCCATGCCCTGCTCGAAGACCAGCTGGTAGATCGCGTTGGCCTTCTCCGGTTCGGTGAATCGGCCACGCCAACATGTCAGTGACGCTGCAGATCTACGCCCACCGGTCACAGGGCCGGGACCAGGCCATGGCGCAGAAGCTCGGAGACCTCATCCAGTCGTCAACCGACTCCAGCGAGGTCAAAGCAGCCCGTTTGGTCACGGATTTGGTCACGGGTGGCACTTTGGCCGCCGAATTGGGCCTCAGTCACCCGCCCGAGAGCCCCTCGGAAGACGACGAACTGTGAGTCAGCCAGGGGGACGCTGGGGCGCAAACATGCAGGTCAGCGACCTAAACAGCAGAAGGCCCGGACCAGTAGTCCGGGCCTTCTGCTTGCTGACGCTTTGGTAGCGGGGGCAGGATTTGAACCTGCGACCTCCGGGTTATGAGCCCGGCGAGCTACCGAGCTGCTCCACCCCGCGTCGGTAAGCACAACCCTACGCGAAACCGGACGGACACGCCAAATCCACCCAGTTCACACGGTTTCCCTACCCTCAGGGACTGGTCGTCGCGCTGGGGGTAGGTGCCGCCGTGGTCTTTGTGGCACTGGGCGTCGGAAGCTTCAGAGAACCCGACGGCTCAGCGGCCACGGCGTCGGCGATCGCGGCTTGCAGCCGCTTCTGCGCTTCCCCGTATGCCGCAAAGTCGCCCGTCTTGAGGGCGGCCTGGCCGTCAGAGAAGGCCTTCTGCACCTGCGCGAGAGCGGCCTTCAAGGCCGGGCTCGAGGCCGTCCCGCCAGTGCCGGTCCCGCCGGCAACAGGAGGCGGCGTGGTGGCGCCGGTGCCCGAATCCGCCGCAGCCGCGCCGGAGCTGCCACCAAAGAGCCCGTCCAGGGCCCCATTGAGGGTGTCCGACCACGCCAGTTGGTTTCCGAACGCCACCACGATCGCGCGGGCCAACGGATACGAGGACCCGCTCTTGGCACTGACATAGATGGGCTCGACGTAGAGCAGCCCACCGCCGACCGGCAGGGTCAACAGGTTGCCCAGCGCGATCTGGGAATCCTGGGTTCGGTTGTTGTTAAGGAACTGAGACAGCGTCAAGGTGAACCGCGGAGACCCGATATTGGAGGACTCGATGTCATTTTGGACCTGCCCTGGGCCCTTGACCGTCGTGTCGCGCGGCAGCACGAGCAGCCTCAACGCACCGTATCCTGCTCTGGGTTTGCCGGCCACTTTGCCGGCATTGGCGTCAACGGCCATGAACCCGGCCAGAACCGGGCGACTTCCCTGGGGCATGAAGGTTGTCGTCAACGAGAACGACGGTGTTGGCTGGCCCGGCATGGCGATGCTGAGGTAGTACGGAGGCTGGTCAATGGGCTGCGGCTGCGTCGGGTCATCAGGAATAGTCCAAAAATCCTGTCCGCCGTAGAAGGCTCCCGCATCTGTCACGTGGTAGTTGGCCATCAGGCTGCGCTGGACCTTGAACAGGTCCTCGGGGTAGCGCAAGTGCGCCATCAGGTCGCCGCTGATCTCCGACATCGGACGGACGGTGCCACCGAAGGCCTTCGACCATGCCTTGAGCAGGGGATCCTGATTATCCCAGGCATAGAGCCTGACACTGCCGTCAAAGGCATCGACCGTGGCCTTGACCGAGTTGCGCATGTAGTTGACCTGACCGGCCTCCAACGCCTGGACGCTGGTGGCTCGGGCCGTCAACGAGTCCGCCGTGACGTTGTTGATCTGCTGCAGCCTGGAGTACGGGTAGTTGGCCGATGTCGTGTAGCCGTCGATGATCCACTGCACCCGGCCGTTGACCACCGCCGGATAGCTGTTGCCGTCCAGGGTGAGCCACGGTGCCACGCGTTCCACCCGCTCGCGAGGAGTGCGGTAGTCGAGCAGCCTCGAGTCGGAGTTGATGGTGTTCGAGAGCAGGAGGTTCAGCTCGCGGTACTTGAGTGCGTAGGCCACCTTGCGCACGAAGCTACCGATGTTGACGCCACCTTTGCCGGCGTAGGTGTTGTTCTCCTGGCCGGTCGGGCTCGAGTCAGGATAGTCAAGTTCCTTCTTCGGCCCGGCCGCGGGACCGCCGACGATCGAGTAGTCCGGCGAGGACTCACCGAAGTAGATGCGTGGCTCGAAGGCACCAAGGGGTCCCACCGGCGGGATGTTCTGCTCGTAGAAGACCGGCTGACCATCCTGGCCGCTGCGGTTGCCGTAAGCCGCGACCACACCGAAGCCGTGCGTATAGACGGTGTGGTCGTTGACCCAGTTCCGCTGGGAGCTCGGCAGACCGGACAGGTCCAGCTCGCGCACCGCCACGACGGTGTCGCTGACATCTCCGTTGATCGTGTACCGGTCGACGTCGAGGGCATCGGAAAACTGGTAGTAGGTCTTGACTGCCTGTAGCTGTTTGAACGTCGGGGACACCACGCTCGGGTCGACCAGGCGGATGCCCGGGATGGTGGCGGCGTCGTTGCGCAGCTGACCCACGGTTGCTGTCGTCGAAGCCTGGTACTGGGTCACCTGGGCAGCATCCAGTCCGAAGGCCGTCCTGGTGGCCTTGATGTTGCGATCGATGAAGGGCGCTTCAAGGGACTTCTCGGAAGGCTGAACCTTGAATGCCTGGACCAGCGCCGGATAGATGCCGCCGACAACGACCGCGCACACGACCAACAGTCCGACCCCGACAGCGGGTAGGCGCCAGGAGTGGGTCCAGATCGTGGCGACGAACAGCGCTGCGCACATGACTCCGGCGACTGCCAGGATCGCCTTGGTGGGCATGACAGCGTGCTGGTCGGTGTAGGTCAGGCCGGTGATGAGACGAGAGTCCTTTGTCGTCAGAGAGTATCGATCCAGCCACCAGCTTCCCGAGCGGACCAGAACCAGTGCCGCCAAGAGCAGCGAGAGATGAACGCGTGCTGCCGTGGTGGTCCGTTCGCCTTTTGTCTGCAGCTGCAGGCCGCCGTAGACGTAGTGCGTCACGGCCGCGGCCAGCGCCCCCAGGACCAGGGTCATGGTGAGGAAGTCGACGATGAATCGAAGCCACGGCAGGGTGAAGACGAAGAACCCGATGTCGAGGTTGAACTGGGCGTCCTTGGATCCGAACGGCACCCGGTTGGACCAGAGCAAAAAGGTCTGCCACTGGCTGGCGCCGGCCGAACCGGCAAAGACGGCGAGCACCGCCGGTGCGGCGATCGTGGCCAGCCGGCGCAGCGGCTCAAGCAGCTCGCGGTAGTGGTCGAGGTTCTGCTGCTCGGCCGAGACCGGTGGGTAGATCGGACGCGTACGATATCCGATCAGCATGCTGGAGGCGACGATCGCGGCCGTGATCAGGCCGCACACGACAAAGAGCCCGATCTTGGTGAACAGCTCGATCCGGAAGACCGAGGTGTAGCCGACACTGTCGAACCAGAGCACCTCGGTCCACAGCTGCGCAGCAAGAGTGACGACCAGGATGATGACGGCCAAGATGGCCAGGGTCGGAGCCAACGGTCCGCGACGGCGCCAGGTGAACTGCGGCATCGGGGGGCGGGGGCCGGAGGGCCCGCCGCGCATACGGCCGGCTCCGAACCCACCGGGTCCACGGCCGGACCCGCCACCGGGACCACCAGATCCAGCGTCGCCGGCACCACCGAACCAGTCTCGTGAACTCAAAACATCGCCCGATCTCCCCGTTGCCGAGCTCTCCTGCCCGGCACCCTGTGATGCCCAACCTACTCAGCCACCGCAGGTTTGTCGTCAATACCGGACCATGGGGCAACATGGAGCCATGACCAGCGTCTTCCAACCGATTTTCAGCCCCCTGGTGACGTGCGCTCTCGAGACCGAACGCCATGTCGCCGGGGCCGGTTGGGACCAGCGGCCACGCCTGTTCGCCCTGGTCAGGACCGCCGGGTTGCTCGAGCATGAGCCGCACCTGCGCGCCCAGCTCGGTCAGGGCGAGCACGACGCCCTGACCGCGATAGAGCAGGAAGGTCTGCCCAACACCTCGTCCCTGGAGTCCATCCTGGCCCGCCTCGCCTGGCCAGAGGAAGTCAACGGTGTGGCATTGGCCGTCGAACGGCTCGTGGTACCCCCGGAGGCCGAACGCGACCTGCCCGACAACCCCGAACAGGCTGCCGAGGCCCTCGCCGCACACCCCGACCGCAAGGACGTTCGACTGCTCGTGGCAGTGCTGCGTGACGGCGAGTCCATCTGCCTGCTGCGCCAGCGCGATCACGACACCGACGACAAGGTCGCCTCCGGCTCAGATATCGCGCCGGGCCTGGTGCAGGCGCTCGGTGCCACGTTGCAGGACTGAGGCCCCTCCGTCCGCACGCCGTGCGTCTACGTGCAGGGCAGCAAGGATGCGGTCTGCCTGGCCGCGATCGCCGCGACGGCCTCACGTGCCTGGGTGAAGGTCGCCACCTTGACGACCTTCAGCCCGTCGGGGATGTGCCCCACGACCTCGTTGCAGTTTCCTGCCGGAGCCAGGAACCACGTGGCTCCACCTCTCGTGGCACCCACCAGCTTCTGTTGGATGCCGCCAATCGGGCCCACGTTGCCGGCGGAGTCGATGGTCCCGGTGCCGGCGATGTTGGCGCCTCCGGTGAGGGCCCCAGGCGTGAGCTTGTCGTAGACCGCCAGAGAAAACATCATCCCTGCTGACGGTCCACCAACATCGCCTGCGTTAATGCTGACCTTGACCGGGAAGACGAAGGCGGTTCTCAGCAGGACACCGACCACCGTGCGGCCCCCTGAGGCGACCGTCGGGACGCTAAGCGCCCGTTCCTGGCCGGCCCTACGCACCATGAAGGCTATTCTTTGGCCCGGCTTGTGCGCACCGATCGCAGCCCGGACCGCTTCAAGGGTGGTGACGGCCCTGCCGTCGATCGAGACCACGACGTCACCGGTGCGCAGGACACCCGTGGCCGGCGAGCCCTTGACCAGCGAGTCGATAGAGATGACTTGGGGAACCGTCAGGCCCAGCCCCCGCAGCGCAACAGCAATGGCCTCCTGCTGGGAGTCAGCCATCTCGGCGGCGCTCTCCTGGTCGACCTCGGTAGTGGTCGCTCCCTTGGGGAACAGCTCATCCTCTGGCACCACCTCGCTGGTCTGGTCGAGATGGCCGCCGATCCACTCCCACCCGTTGACCGGGTTCGTGGGGCCGCCGAGCACCGCGACGGTCGTGAAGTCCAGGGCTCCGGTAGTCGGGTAGGTCGACTTGTTCGCGACGGTGATCAGCGGCTTGCCCTCGGGACCGTTACCCAAGGTGTTGGTGACTGGACCGGGCTGAAGGATGGCGTAGGGCAGGTGAATCAGGCTCATCAGGGCGGCGAGCGCGATCCCGACGAACGTCGCGACGAGCCAGATGCCCGCCCGCCGGCTCAGACCGGTGCCTGGTTCCTGGGCGATGACGATGGGATGGCCTTCGGCGTCGGTCACGGCATCCCGACCCACTCATCGCTTCCGTCCTCAAAGATCTGGTGCTTCCAGATCGGGACTGTGGCCTTCAGAGCGTCGATCAGTTCGCTGCACACATCAAACGCCGCGGCG